>Ga0335398_10001339_pt1 | contig 42369 bp, 39 predicted proteins | sample BON03_FD_205742 | JGI IMG/M metagenome (GOLD analysis project Ga0335398, IMG submission 205742) | Freshwater microbial communities from Lake Bonney liftoff mats and glacier meltwater in Antarctica - BON-03 (spades assembly) (version 2) | ecosystem: Environmental > Aquatic > Freshwater > Ice >... | reverse complement strand
CCATAGACAGTTTGAACAAGCGACCGAGAAAACTTCTTGGATACAAGACGCCGGCGTTCTTGATGAAGGAAACAATGGCGGCTCTAGCCGCTTAACTGGTTATGCACTTGGGGTTTGAATCCAAGTGTACTTTCTTGACAGCGAAAAACTTTTTATCGTTATCCGCAACAACCTATGGGCTTGGCTGGGTATCAGTATTTTCTACTCGGTGCTCTCGGTTTATCCGCAGGAGGTCATTTACCGGCATTTCTTTATCCATCGATACGCAGTGTTGTTTAGCAGTCCACGCGTGTTATTGCTTGTCAATGCTGCGCTTTTTGCTTTTGCACACATTATTTTTTTAAACGTGCTGGTGTTGTTGCTCACCTTTATCGGCGGCATATTGTTTGGTTTGACCTATCAAAAAAGCCAATCTCTGTTCCTCACCAGTTTTGAACATGCGCTTTACGGCGTCTGGATATTTACACTGGGAATGGGGGAGATGCTGGCCTTTCCGATGCTTAATTCAAACAACCTGCTCTGATATTGAGAATATGCAACAGAGGCTCCCTGACCCATTTTAAAAAATGGAACCATTCAATGAACGACTCCCTTTTGTTCAATCAGCGTGGGTGCGCAGAAGCGTACATTGAATGATTGTGTTTTATGAAGTCATTCATCTCACGAAATATCCTGCAAACCCAAAGCCAGCTGTGGTCTGGAGGCCATAATCTAACGCGTGGGCGCACGGTGCAGCAGCACCAGTGCCACTAGAATACAGGCAGCACCCCACAGGCACAGAGCGTTAAGAACACTGGCATCGCCTGTCGCTAAAGACAGTAGCAGTAGCGGAGTTAAAACATAGGCGGCGTCATAGCCCGCTATTGTTGCCGATGGCGGCGCAGCCCGGATATGTGCCCATTGCGTCATCGCGAAGGCCATTATTGCGCCAATGAAGCTGATAGCAAATAATTGCATGCCTGCAGCGGTGGATGGCAGCCAGGCGGCTGCCCCCAGATCTGACTGTGCAATTCCTTTAAACACGGAATCAAGCGCTAGAAACGCGCCACCCAAAGCTCCGAACAATATGCCCTGCGGCAGCCATGCATAACGTCGAGTTAACAAGGCGAGAGGTAGCACTATTAACAGCAGTGTCATCGCAAACCACCACATCGGCATGGTATTGAGTTCGTGCATTGGTTGTGCATCCAGCGTAATGGAACCCAGCGCCAACAAGGCTGCTCCGACAGTGAGCAGCACTGCTCCTGCAAGGTCCCGTCGGCGAAGCGTCATCCCAAGTTTTATGCAGGAAAACCACAATAAAGCCAGCAGCCCGATGGCATAAATGGAGGTGTATAGAATAGTGGAACCAAAACGATTGGCAATAACCACCCACAGAGGTGCGGAGAAATTCAACAGCATACCCGTCAGGTATAGCAAGCGCGAGTTCCGTGACAGGATGGCCTGTTGTTGACGTAGTATCCCCAGACGCATTAAGCCTTGAGACAAATGCACGACCACCGAGCCAAGTACGCCAAACAACAGAGCGATCAAATATCCGTCAGACATCGTCAGTCATTATTCCAGTCGCTGTGAAATCCGGTTGAAAGCTGGTTTGCTCCGGGCGTTCAAGGGACCAGCGCCAGGTCCAGTTGAAGGGGTGAATCAGGGTGGTGCTGCCTGCGCTGTTTTTCAGTGGCAAGGCAGCATCATGCCAGCGAAAAACCCCGCCTTTCATGTTGGCGGGAGGAGAGAGACTGGACTGTGTCGCAAGCAATTGGTCTTTGACTTGCTGAGCCAGTTCGGAAGATCGACGGCCTGTCGAGCAATAAAAAACTACATCAGATCCGGCTAATTTATCAGCGTATTGCTCAATAAACTCCTTAACGTCGGTATCGGGTGAAATCCAGATCGCCTCTGGCAGATGACCAACCGCATACTCATTCGGTTCTCTTACATCGAATAGTATCAGCGGCCGCGGGCTGGTTTTGGCATCAATACGCTCGGCTATCTGTTGATAAGGAATCTGTTCGATGCCGCTGCCTTCGAGTTTCGCTTCTATCCGACTGAGTCGGTCCTGAGCAAGGATAGATGAGGAAGCGAGCAGCAGCACTAAGGCTGCAATAAGGCGTGGAAACAACTTGGCTGGGATTATGAACATATCCCTTAGAGCATTGCATGCCCTTGATCGTTACAAAATAACTGATCAAATTTACTTGACGAAACGCAGGAATAGGCGCAAAAACACGAAAGTGAGCTTTCATTTTATTACATACAGAGTCCGATCATGAACATTCGTTCCTATGCTTTGTTACTTGCCGCCGCTTACTTTCCTGCAGCGATTTTCGCCCAGCCAGTAGAAACCTGGCAGGTGCCGAAAACTGAACACAATCAACCCGACCTGCAGGGAGTCTGGAGTACCCGATTCAATACCATGCTGGAGCGCCCGCCAGGCCTGCCGCTGGTGCTGTCTCCCGAGCAGGCGTCTGGGTTCGCTCAGGCCGTCGCCCAGGGAGCCCCAGATAATACTGACCCTGATATTGATAATTTTGGCTCCCCGGTGCTGGCTATGGTTAAAGGCGAATATCGCAGCTCTGTGATTGTTTATCCGGAGAATGGTGTACTGCCTTACAATGAACTCGGCACTGAAATGTCCGCCTACGGGTACTTCAAAGACAGTTTTGATTTCGATCACCCCGAGCAGCGGCCAGGTGTGGAACGCTGTATCGAGAGTTGGGGTTCTCCGCCAATGCGCGCGTTTACCTACCAGTTGTTTCATGGGATTGTGCAGACCCCGGAAAAAATTGCGATAGTCAGTGAGGAAAGCGTTCCTCTGCGTGTCATCCATATGGACGGACAAAGCCGGCCAGATGCGATCAGAACCTTTGAAGGGCACTCCGTCGGCCGCTGGGACGGCGATACGCTGGTGGTGGAAACTACGCATTACAGCGGGAATAATCCGGCTCGTGCCACCTTGAGCAGGCCAATGCTGATCAGTGATGAGGCCCGCGTGACCGAACGCTTTACCCGGGTGTCTGAAAATGAGTTGAATTATCAGTACACCGTTGAGGATCCAGTTTATTACACGGAGCCCTGGCGTGGTGAATTCTCGTTTACCCGGGATGAACTTGGGCATATTTTTGAATATGCATGCCATGAAGGCAATTACAGTATGACCGGGGCGCTCGCTGGTGCGCGGGTTCAGGAAGCAGAGGCACTGGAAGCAGAGGCACTGGAAGCACAGGCACAGAATGAAGTCAGGAACTGATACTCATTTTATTAACTATGTACTTTCGGGTCACCAGCAAAACTGATATACATCTTGGCGTTGAGAAGTTAAATCTGCAATCTGAGTTAGCACAGGGGCTGCTGTGGGGAATCTACTTAATCGGATTTTTGCTGGTCTTATTGGCGACCTTCGTAATCAGCCATTTTGACCTGTTTGGCCTGCGCCAGGTGTGGCTTAATCTGAAGAAGCAGACGTATACAGCGACAAATTTTAGAATTACTTATTTTTATAAATTTGTGCGTCATCCCCTGTATGTGGGTTTTATTCTTGCATTCTGGGCAACTCCGAATATGACCGTAGGACACCTGCTGTTTGCGATCGGTATGACAGCCTATATGCTGATTGGCATACGCTATGAGGAACGTGATCTTGTGCAGTTCCTCGGTTTACCAGCCCGCTGTTGAACCCTGCTCCAGTTCGAGTACTAAGCGCAAACAGAATCCATGCATCAATTGGCCTTCTCCAGTTCATCAATCAAGTCCTCCATTTCGGTAATTTCTCTGAGCTGCGCCGCGATGATCTCATCAGCGAGCTCGCGTACCCTCGGGTCGGAAATCTGCGCGCGTCGGCTGGTCAGAATCGCAATAGAGTGATGTGGCACCATCGCTTTCATATAATCCACGTCGTCTATCGTTGCCTGGCTGCGGACCAGCCACAGAGCCAGAGCAAAAACGACAATGCTGCCGCCGAAAATGCTGACATTGATCATCGTATTTTTGTACATATTCAACATGAAGCTGAGCATTATTATCGCCATCACTGAGCCCATTACCAACGCCATCCAGGCGCGCGTCTCGCTCCAGCTCACATGCTCCAGCACATAAGTATTCAGGTACATCAGCACGAACATCGCTAGAGTTGAGGTAACTATCATCGCGGCAAAACGCCAGTAGGACATCTGCATGCTTACCTCCGTGAATAGCTCTGAGCGCAAATAAGTACATCATGGTTGAAAAGAAACTAGCGGATATTTTATTGCTTGTCTGTGGGCTATAACGCCTTCTCAATTAAAAGCAGATACAGGCTCCTTCGGTAATTCACTGGAAAGAATGGCATAGCCATAGCTGTCCGTTTCAGCCAGAATAGTCTCCACTATGTCAAAGTCCCCCACACATGAGAGATTCGCAATGACTGACGCCACATATTCGCCACCGAAAATCTGGAAATGGGAAACTGCAAGCGGCGGTGCCTTCGCTAAAATTAATCGGCCTATTGCCGGCGCCACCCATGAAAAAACACTGCCGGTGGGCAGACATCCTATGCAGCTTTACTCACTGGGCACACCGAATGGCGTCAAAGTGACCGTGATGCTTGAGGAACTGCTGGCACTGGGCATTGAAGGTGCGGAATATGATGCGCACTTGATAAATATAGGTGAAGGAGAGCAGTTCAGCAGCGGGTTTGTGCAGATCAATCCGAATTCCAAAATTCCAGCCTTGCTGGATACAAGCACCAATCCGGTAACCCGTGTTTTTGAATCAGGCGCTATTCTGCTGTACCTGGCAGAAAAATTTGGTGAATTTTTGCCGACTAATGGGGCTGAGCGGGCGGAGTGTCTGTCCTGGTTATTCTGGCAGATGGGTGCAGCGCCGATGCTCGGCGGCGGCTTTGGCCATTTTTATGCCTATGCGCCGGAAAAATACGAATACCCGATTAATCGCTACACGATGGAAGTTAAGCGTCAGCTTGATGTGCTGGACCGCCAGTTAGCCAGCAGACAGTTTATCGCCGGTGATACTTACACGATTGCCGATATGGCGATCTGGCCCTGGTATGGCGCTCTGGTTGTCAACAAAGTCTATGAGGCTGCGGAATTTCTTGAAGCCCATACCTATGAAAATGTTCTGCGCTGGACCGAAGCAATAGCGCAACGGCCTGCGGTCAAACGCGGGCGCATGGTCAACCGAACCTTTGGCAGCCCGGAAACGCAATTGCGGGAACGTCACGATGCCAGCGACTTCGAGACAAAGACTCAGGATAAAATCAAAACAGAACAGGGAAGCTGACAGTTCTCAGGAGATCATCAAGCATGACCTGCCTCAGGATGCAGACAACATCTGTTTAATCGCGCTTACTTTCCAGCTTTTGAATTTCTTCCCAAAGCGCTGCAGCCTCAGCCGTCAAAAAAGAATAATTGGTGATATCGCCACTTCTTTGCGCAAGCATTGCCTTTTCCAGCTTGGAATAGTAAGCCTTGCGCAGTTTATTGACAGGATCCGACTTGAACAGTGAAAACATATCATGACTCTCAAAATTGAATCTAAAGCCTTACTACGTACAATTGTCAGTTTTCGATCAATATAAATATTTTTTTCAGACCACCTGCGGGTTCGCTAGCCATCGCAACGCCACGTCGCGCGCAGCAGTAAGGTCTGAACAGTAAGTCAGTCTGCCACTGCTTTTGCGGATGCCTGCGCGACGCAGCTTAACAATGATGCGGGTGGAAAGACCGGTCAGGATCAGGGAGACATTGGCGCGATGCATTCCCCTGATCAAGGACTGCATCGCAACAATGGCGGTGCCATCAATACTGGGCACACCTTTCATATCGATGATGACGATTTTGACGCCAGCATCGACAACGTGCAGTAACCTGAGGGCTTCCTCGGCCGCACCGAAAAACAAAGGTCCATTAATGTCATAGAGGGCAACCTCAGCAGGCAGACCGGTGATGATGGGATGATTGCCAATATCAATGCGATCGGTGTGCGTTAACAGCGCCATGCGCCGGATAAACAGTACTGAGGCAAGACCAACACCTACGGCGACCGCAAGCACCATGTCGAACAGTACAGTCAGTCCGAAGCAGATCAGCAGTATAGCGACATCGCCTGCAGGTGCCGAACGCAGGGTATGAATGAAGTGCCTGGCCTCACTCATATTCCATGCCACTACAAACAATAAGGCGGCAAGGGCGGCCATTGGCACCAGACCCAGCAGTCCGGCGAATAAAACCACTGCCAGCAGCACGACGATGGCATGCACTACGGCAGCAATCGGTGAACGTGCACCGCTGCGAATATTGGTTGCCGTGCGTGCTATAGCGGCAGTGGCGGTGATGCCGCCAAACAAAGGTGCAACGATATTGCCGAGTCCCTGGCCGATTAACTCCGCATTGGGATCGTGGCGGGTTTGCGTTAAACCATCGGAGATCACTGCGCATAATAAGGATTCAATCGCGCCTAACACAGCGATTGCAAAGGCCGGACCGAGCAGCGCTCGGATAAGATCAAAATTGATAAGCAGAGGATTTCCATCAGGACCAGGCAAAGACCATGGGGCGATAAAACTCGGTGCAATCGGTGGAATACCAGTGCCACTCTCGCCACCAGACGTCCATGTAAAGCGCGATGCTATCGTTGCTATATCTGAGCCCGAACCGCTGAACCATTGGTTGACAGCCCAGGCAGCCACAGCGCCGGCTATCAATCCCATTAAGGGCGCGGGCACCGGAAACCGCAGGCGTGGCCACAATAATAAAACCGCCAGCGTGAATAAGCCAACGGCCAACTCAAACGGATTAACGCCGGGCAAGGCGGCAACTATCTGCCCCAGATTTTCTAGAAAATGTTCACCGGTCTCTGCAATCTCAAGACCCAGAAAATCCGGTATCTGGAATACCGCAATCACCACTGCGATACCGGCCGTGAAGCCAAGTACCACCGGGTAGGGAATAAATTGGATGAGCCGACCCATTCGGGTCAGCCCCATCGCGATCAGGATCATTCCGGCCATCATGGAGGCAATCAATAAGCCGCCAAGACCAAACTCCTGCACAATTGGAAACAGAATTACTACAAAGGCGGCGGTCGGTCCGGATACATTAAAACGCGAGCCGCCGGTAAGGGCGATCAATGCGCCAGCGATAATTGCGGTATACAGGCCGTGCTGGGGAGGGACGCCGGTGGCGATGGCAAGTGCCATGGATAAAGGTACCGCGACTGTGCCGATGGTCAGACCGGCCAACACATCCTTGCGCAGATCTGCCAGCCCGTAACCCTCCTTCCATGCCGCGCGCATGCCTGTGCTGATGCCGGGCAGGCTGCCGAGGAAGGATCGCAGCGACATAAATGATACCTTTTGAATGGGGACGCAAAGGAAGGGCTGCCACAGAGTAACAAAATAGCGGTCTGCCAGACAGGAATAGATTAATTCAGCTGCACATGGATAGCGCTCAGAGTGCTAATATCGAAATCAAAGAGGAGAGCTGAGCGTGTTCAATAAAGATAAATTCATTCAAGAGTGCATCGACGCAATCCCGGACGGCCAACTCGCGATACGCGAAATTGTGATGCGGGCGGTAGCCGAGTCGAATTCGATAATGGCGGCTCTCGGAGAGCCAGTGCATGCGGGGATTACGCCGTTGTACCGATCAAAAGAGTTGACCATCCTCAACTTTGCGTGGGCTCCGCATATGAGCCTGATGCCACACAATCATCAGATGTACGCGCTGATCGGTATTTACGCGGGCAGAGAAGATAATATTTTCTGGCGCAGAAAGGGCGGGCTGATTGAGGCAGCAGGTGCACGATCACTCGGCGTCGGCGACCTCGCCACGCTGGGTGAGGATGTTATCCATTCAGTGCTTAATCCTACCGGGAAGATGACTTGCGCGCTGCATGTCTATGGTGGCGATTTTTATGCACCGGATGAGCCGAGAAGTGAATGGGATCCTGAAACTCTGGATGAGCAGCGCTGGGAAGTGGAACGCGTTAAGCGTTTGTTTAAAGAAGCGGAAGATCGGTTTAACGCGGTGGACCAGCAACTCACAAAATCCGTGAAGTGAATTACTGTTTTTGGATGCTGAATCTGAGCTACTGAGCACTCTGCTGGAGACTCAGCACGCCACAGGCAATTGGCACAGTCATCTGTGCCGGAGCGCCAGGGATTGATTGCACGCTGGCGGGCAGCTCCATATTTTCGGGCACGCCGTGAATAAACACGACCCGGTTATCGAGATACAGTTCATTGTCGCCGAACATTTCTTGAAAGGCGCCGCGCAGACTATTCAAAGAAACCGATTGGTTGTAGCTGTAAGCACCCTGATCATCGGCAACAGCATAGGCCTCCGATGAAATTTCCATGCTGCCGGGGTTGTCATGAAAGGGCACCATGGTTATGCCCGCGCTGCTCTCGATTTCAATGACATCGATAATGCCGTCATTATTGGTATCCGCGTCGATGCCGGGACAACTGGCAACTGCACCATCAATAAAACCATGAATATGCTGCAGATGCATCATGCTCGCAGGAAGCCCCCGTGCATTGACTTCGATAACGAGTGTTTCGCCCTCAATACGCAGCTGCACCTCGGCGCTGGGAGAAGCCTGCAGCAGATTTACATTCATAGGCATTAAGCTGGCAGTATAAATTTCAGCAGGCTGAGGATCTCCTTCCACCACCACACGTTCGACCGCGGTAACAGGTCCCATGGGAGGCGGTTCACCGGGCAGACTGCGCTCGATCTGTGGGTCAACTACGGTTACTGTCTCATCATCTCCACATCCAGCAATTCCGAATAAGGCGATTGCTGCAAAAACAGCTGCCCGTTTGAATTGAAAACTGTCTTTCATGGCCGTTGCCTCTCAATGTTGAATGCTTTATGAAACAGAGTGGACGCATACCGAACCAGTTTCTGTGCGGTCTGGTACATTTCTAAAACCGTGCATCGCGCGCCAGCGCGCAGATACCAAACTGGACAATCCCCCGCATGGCGGATACCTTCTGTTTTTGCATGTGCATAACCGGACTGGATAATCATGAAACGACTTGCTGCTTTGATAATAATACTGATCAGCGCGATGCATGGACATCTGCTCGCGCAGATGCCCACGATCAATCTCCTCGATCACCAGTTTACCTATTCCATCATTAACACAGACGGTGATCTGCCAGACCTGGTAGCGGGCATACAGAATGACGCGATGCCCGCACTGCGTTTGTCAGGCGCAGTGCCCTTCGCCCTGTGGACACCAGCGGAAATGCCCGCTGATGCTCCCTTTGCAGGCCTTGACGCCAACCAGGTGATCCTGATGCTCGCCTGGAATCGACCAGCCACCGATCTGTTAGCGCCTCTGGAAATCCTGTTGGACACGTTACCAGGCGTAATTTCAGTATCGACCAAGGTGTATATACCCATGTATCTGACTGACGGTCTGAACGTACCCACTGGTACCGGGTTTTATGTGCATCGCGATGAGCTGTACATGCCGGACAGCGTGGATGAGGTATTTCGCCTCAGTCGGGACGCTTGGGTCACTTTCGAACCGGCCTTCGGTGTAAAGGTGGTGGGCCTGTTCCGTGAATTCCCGGAGCAGGACGGTATCGCACGCCTGAATCGCATCGCCTGGTATCCCGATTACAAGGGTTGGGAACATAGCCGGAACTTCAGTATCGACCCGGAATCCCAGCGTCGTTTTCAGGAGCGACGCCAATATCAGGTGGAAGGATCAGGAATTGCTTTCGCCACAGATCGTCTGACCCTCCCATAGTTCGGCGTTTATTTGGTGGCAGCCTATGTCATGTTGAATAAAAACGCAGCGTCGTATAGGCATAGCGAAGGCGCGATACGGCAGTAATGAAACACACCGTTGCAAAGAGTCCGGCTATCCAGGGAAAGTATTGTGGCCAGATACAAAATGCGATAAATACCGCGATGGTTTCCGTGCCTTCAGCCAGGCCATCAAGATAGTGCAGTGACTTATTCGGATAATGCATGCTTTTGATCTTATGCTGCTCTGCCATCACCGCAAAGGCCAGGAAACTGATACCGGTGCCCACAAAGGACATCATCAGAATCAGTGCCCACAAGGTGTTGACGGGCTCGGCCAGCGCAAACGCAAAGACAATGGCCTGATAGAAAAAGAAGTCCAGCGTGATGTCCAGAAAACCACCCGCATCAGTAGGGGTGCCAAGTCGCGCCAGTTCTCCGTCAATGCCATCAGAGAGACGATTAATCACAATTAACGCCAACGCAAGCCAGTACATATTCAAAATGATAAAGGGCACTGCCAGCAGGCCGATCAGAAAGCCATAGACCGTCACCTGATCAGCACTGATTCCCAGACTCCTGAACCCTTTTGCAAGCACCCGCAGCGGCGGTTTCACCAGGGGATGAAGATAGCGGTCCAGCATGATTACTCTCCTTTTACCAAATCGTATATTTCGTTATCGCCGCAATCATCAGCATCGTGGGTTACCAGAATGGTTGGAATCCGGTAACGACGTAACTCGCTGAATACCCAGTCTCGGAATTGTTCGCGCAACGTTTTATCCAGTTTATTGAACGGTTCGTCCAGCAAGATCGCTCTGGGCTCGGCCAGCAGCGTGCGCAGCAGGCTGATACGGGCGCGCTCGCCGCCGGAGAGTGTGCTGATGTCGCGGTGTTGGAATCCTTGCAAATCAGCGTGGCTTAGCGCCTGGGCAATGCGTTGTGCGCGTTGTTTTCTGTCCAGTGATGCGGGTAAGGCGAAGGCGAGGTTCTGCAGCACATTCATATGCGGAAAAAGCAGGTCATCCTGATACAGCAAACCCACCTTACGCTGCTGCGCCGGCAATTGCTCCAGCGCCGTGTCGCCCAGATGAATCGTACCCGTCATTTGAAAAGGTGGAGCCAGGTTGCCCGCGATAGCAGCCAGCAGAGTGGATTTACCACAACCGCTGGGTCCCATAATGACCAGTATCTGGCCATCCTGCACAGTCAGGCTGACTTCAGGAAATAAGGGTTCTTGTCCTTTTTCGCCACCCGTGCTGATGCCAAGTTGTTTTAGTTGGAGCATAACTCTTCCATTTTTAACGACACACTTTTTGTTGCATGCTTCATGACATGCCTGAGTGCGTGCCTTTTACTGGGTACTCACATGCCTGTTACTGCATGGCCTTGCGCTGACGGAAGCACAGATAAGGAATCAGCAGCGCGCATGAATAGATCAGCAAAGGCAGCAGCCATTGGAACAGGGAATAGACGCCGATCAGGCGCCGGTCGCCGCCGCTTGCAATAGCGACTGTCTCAGTGGTGACGGTGGGTAATCGGCCTGCGCCAATATACAGCGTCGCCAGATATTGCGAAACGCTCACGGCAAAACCGAGCGCAGCTACATAAAGCAGAGGCTTGAGCAACATCGGCCACTTAACCTGCCACAGCGCCCGCCATTCAGAGCCGCTTAAAGACGAGGCCTGGCGCAGATAGCGGTCATCGAAGCTGCGGTAAGGACCGGATAGACTTAGAAATAAATAAGGAATAACAAACACCAGATGTATCCACACCAGGCTCAACCAGTTTCCCCAGGCATTAATCTGCAGCAGCACCTGCTGAATGCCGAACAGGAAAGAAATCTGCGGAGTAATCAGCGGGATATAGATCAGCCACAGCAGGTTTATTCTGGCCTTTATGCTGCCTCTGCGTCGGCGCAAAGTAACCTCATGTTCCAGGCAGGCCACCACCAGTACCATGCCGATAAAGGCTGACGCCATCCCGGTAATCAGCGTCAACCAGAGCGGTTGATGCAACTGCTCCCAGCCACGCAACCAGAATTGCACACTGTAGGAGGAGGGCAGCGCGTCGGGAAAACTCCAGCGGAAACTGAAGCTCCATAATACCAGCACAATAAAAGCTGCAATTGTCACCATCGGCAAGGACCAGCTGAACAAGCTCATAAATCGAGAAAACGGATGGTGCAGTCGACCGCGCTGGCCCGCACTGGCGCGCCTGGCAATCCAGAGCAGACTGCCGCGTTCCAGCAGATACCAAAGCAGCAGACTGCCACTGGTCAGCAGCAACAGCAGGGTTGCGCCTGCACTGCCAGGCAGGCGCATGGAGATGTCCGGATGATTGAACAGGCGGTCAATCAACACAGCAAAACTCGGCGGCGTGTTGGGACCGACGATCAAGGCCATATCAACCACTGACAAACCATAGGCCAGCACTGCAAAAATCGGCAGGCGCAGGCGCGGCAACAATTGCGGGATCAGCACCCGCCACCAGGCAGCAGCATCACTGTAGCCCAGACTGCGACAGACATGCAGAGTGCGTTCCACCGGCATCTGACTAAGCGCGGCCAGGCCCATAAAAAGCACGAAAGGCAGCTCTTTCAAAGTCAGTATCAGCAGTAAACTGAAACCGTGGGAGTCATTGACCAGCGAGAAAAAGGCTGGCGATTCAAGACCGGTCGCCCAAGGGCTGAGCAGCTTCATTATCCAGCCCGCTGGTGCCAGCAAAGCCACCATGCCAATAGCGAATGCCGCATGCGGCACCCCCAGTAATGCGGGAAGACTTCGGCGTAACCAGCGTAATCCGCGGCTGTTCCAGCTGTAAGCCAGCAGCGCGCAACTGATCAGCAGGGACAACACCGCTGCGCCCCAGGCAGTTAATAAAGAAATTCTCAGCGCGCTTCCGGCACCGGGATAATCGAGCATCTGCTGCCAGGGCGATATGCTGAAGGCGGTAGCACCGATGTCGGGCAGATAGCCAAAGGCAGGCAGCCAGGTGCCGGTTACTCCAATTAATACCGGTAAGATAAACAGCACAGCGGTCAGCCACGGAAACAGGCTGAACATCTGCCGCAATCGACTCATTTAATTTGACTCACTGCGCGTACCGCTGCTGCCATTGCGTTTCCAGTACTCTTACCCAACTGGCATCCGGCTCAGGCAGTACCTGCGAAAGCGACTCTGGAGACGGCATGGCGGGGTGAGGCTGATGCTTATCGAATAAAGCACGTTCAGCAGCAGGCAATTTATCCAGCGCCAGCACCGTGGGGTCACCCCAGATTGCCGGATCCGCTTTTCTGGCCTGTGCCTCAGCGGAGAGCAGGAAATTGGCAGTCACTTTGGCCGCCGCAGACGCGCTGGCATTAAACGGTATCGCCAGAAAATGGGTATTACCCACCGTGCCACCGGTATGCACATAAGTGCGCACGGAGTCCGGCACCTCGCCGCTGGCAATCGCATTGGCCGCTTCGGCAGGGTTGAATGAGAACGCGATATGCAGATCGCCATCGTTGAGCATTTGCTTCAGACGCGGTCCGTCGACTGGAAACTGATTGCCACTCTGCCAGGCGACCTGATGCAGCGCATCCAGAAATTCCCAGAGCACAGCGAGTTTTTCATCAACGTTAAACTGCGCGGCCGGCTGATACAGAAAGTTCGACTCGGCACTGAGTTCAAGCAGCGCCTGCTTTAAAAAGGTAGTGCCATGAAAGTCAGGTGGTGCAGGGTAGGTGACGCGGCCAGGATTGGCGCGGGCATAGGCCAGCAGTTCTGGCATTGAACGAGGCGGATTGGCGCCATCCAAACGGGCGCTGTCATAATAAAACACCAGCTGCGCCATGCCCCAGGGCATCTCTCTGTGCTCAACTGGCGTCGAGAAATCGAGCAGAACGGTCGGTTTATTTTCTTCATCAACATACTGGTAATTGGGCAGGTCCATGGTCCAGGGGGGCAAAAGCAGATCCTGCTCGACCATCGTGCGGAAATTTTCACCGTTTAACCAGATCAGATCGACACTGCCATCGTCATCCCGGCCGGCTGCTTTTTCAGCCAGCACCCGGCTGACGATATCTCCGGTGCTGGCAACACGCACATGCGTCAGGCGAATGTCGTGGCGCTGTTGCAACTCAGCTGCAACCCAGCGCAGGTAATTATTGAGCGCATCATTGCCGCCCCAGGCGTTAAAGTACACATGCCCCCCACGGGCCTGCTCAAGCACGGATTGCCAGGCCTGGGCGGGCTCGGCGTTAGTGCCTGAGGAGTCTGAATCAGCGTGCTGGTCGCCGCTGCAGGCAGTGCTGAGGACAACACTGAAAGCAGCACCGAGAAAAGTCATCAGCCAGAACAGCCTTATCATCCGCGCGGTCATCGGCGTGCGTTTTATATTTGTTGTCCCCATGTTGTATTTACTTTAAGCGCTGGTTTGAAAACAGCCCCATGCTATAGCTTCTGGCTCCGTTGTGCGAATCCTGGTTTCCCATTAAGCGCCATCCCCAAAAGACGGGTACAACGTCATGCCGCCATCAACAAACAGCGTGGTTCCCACGACATAATCGGAGTCATCGGAAGCCAGCCAGAGCGCTGCCTTCGCGATATCTCCAGGGTCGCCAATTCGATCGTAAGGGATCAGCCTGCGCATCTTTTCCTGTGCCTGCGGATCGTCCCAGGATTTACGATTGATCTCAGTTTTGATCGCCCCTGGTGCAATTGCATTAACGCGTATTTTTTCTACAGCCAGTTCCTGCGCCATCGACTCCATCAACAGCTTGAGCCCGCCTTTTGAGGCTGCATAGTTGACCCGGCCCGCCCAGGGGATTTCCTGGTGTACTGAATTAATAAAGATGATTTTTCCCAGCGCTGGGCCGGGTGCAAAACCCGGTGCCTGCTGTGACGCCGAGTCTGTCGATGGTTGGGGTGCAGAGTTCTGTTCAGACTCCAGTGCTAAAGACCCCTGCGCTAAAGAAGCTCGCCGTCGATTCGATTGCTGGCGCCGAAAGCAACGCACCGCCGCCTGTGCACACAGAAACTGGCCGGTCAGATTAACTGCTATCACCTTATTCCAGTCATCAAGACTCATGTCAGTGAATGCCGCATCGCGCTGAATGCCAGCATTGCCGATCAACACATCAATACCGCCAAAGGCCTGCTCAGCAGCGGCGAATAACGTCTCGCAACCCTCTGCCGTCGATACGTCGGCCTGCACGGCAAGCGCTTCTCCGCCGCGGTGCCGAATATCATTGACCATGCGGTCGGCTTCGTCCTGGTCAGAAAAATAATTGATTAGAACAGCGGCACCGGCATCAGCAAAGGCGCAGGCGATTGCCTGACCAATGCCCGAACTGGCGCCGGTAATCAGTACGCGCTGTCCTCTTAACTGAGACAGCTGGGGAATCTGTGGCGTTTGGGGCATAAGTCTCCCTCGCGTTCTGGTGCACTATTTAAACCGTACAATAAACCAGACACAGTCAACTTACTGTTTGTTACAGTAGATAAGCGGCTATTTAGCCCCAAAGGACTCTCAAGAACCAAACTCTCAAGAACCAAACTCTCAAGAACCAAACCCTCAAGACCCAAACCGATACCTCAGCTTAACCACCAGCGAATCCACCACGGGCTCCGACCATGCCCGCTCAAACAAGCCAGAATACTCATCGAAAGTATTGCCTGGCAGGTTGCCGCCGCGGGTATAGACAATAAACAAATCGGACAGAGGCGCGATCTCCCAGCGATAACGTGCCTGGAAAGTCATCCGGCTGATGCTGAAATCATCCGGGTTCAGGCCTGGGTTTGGCACTTCACGCAGTTCGGCAAGCCGTGTGGCATCTACCTGGTAGAATCTATCACCGTAGGCTTTCAGGCCCGTCCACTGCATGCTGAAACGCAGTTGCTGATTGGCACTGATAAAGTAATCAGAAGTGATTTTTGGTGACCACTGTGTCGCCTCGTAAGTGGTGTAGCGGCCTGCGCCTTTGTAGACCAGCAGACCTTCGCGGTCGGAGTAAGCCACATCAGCGCTGATCGAAAAATTATCGACTGGACGGTAGTTTATGCCCGCGTTGGTGGTCAGAAAAAGCTGACCCAGGTCTTCTGTGTTTGCATCAATACCAAAGCTGTAGCGGATGGGTCTGGCCGGATCAGTTTCCCAGTTCACTACACCCTGCCAGCGGCCAGGTATCTCAAAGTTACCACTGCCGCGGCCAAGGCGGTCGTCAACACGGCGGGCGTAGTAGCGCAGACTGGTCATCAGCGAGTGATTGTTCAAAAACGTGTAATTACGCGTTGCAAACACGCCTTGCCGCACCGGGTCGCCATCCGTGTTCCATTGATTGAAAAAGAAGATGCTGGTGCCGCGCGAGAGCAAACCTTCTACATCTGATTCGTTGCGGGTGTAGTTATAATCCAGATGTACAAAGTCATTACGGGTCAGGAAGCCCATGGTATTCAATTCAAGCTTGTCGTCGTGATAGCCCGCAGCAACGCGATGCTGACGACCGCGCTGTGGTTGGAAGGTGATGTCGGCGAATCCGCCATTACCCGTAACATCTTCGACATCACTGCGCACCAGTTGCAGATCCGCCAGCCAGCGCGTATCAGCAGAAAAATAGTGCATATCAATGCCATTCACAGTGGCATCAATATCAGGATGAGAAACCGTGGTGCCCATCCAGCCAATCGAGCGTCGCGCACCGCCAGCCGTATCTTCATACAGCAATCTGCCAACCGCAAAATCACGGCCTTCCGCTTCCAATTTTACGCGTGAACCATCTGCTGCAGTGCCTCTGATTTCCGAGTCATCCTCGGATGCTATTAAGGTGCCGTAGCGCCAACTGCCATTCTGACCGGTGAACTTGGCAGCACCCAGCAGATCGGAAGGGGCACTCAAATCAGTGGCAAGTGTGCGGGTGCCAGCAGGAATATCGAAGCGCGGAGCACTGCCAATACGGCGGGTATTGAGCAGGGTGGTGGGGCCGCCCGGGCCACGTGCGCTTTGAGCACGCGGGGTGGTGGTGAATACATCCTGACCCTCAAGGAAGAAGGCGCGCTTTTCCGGGAAGAAAGTTTCAAACGCAGTCAGGTTCACCACCACATCATCGGATTCCACATTACCGAAATCAGGATTCAAACTGACTGATAATTGTGTGTTGGAAGAAGGGCGCAAAAATATTTCAGCACCAGCGCGAATTTCAGTGCGCTCGTGAATGCCATCGTACGAACTTGACACATAGGGGTAATAGCTCACCTGGGTGCGCGGTTCGATATCCTGCAACTCAAATTTCTGGAACGCTGAAAGGAATTCATTCACCGTGCTGGGCAGGGCAGGAAATGACCACACTTCATTCATAGCGCCCAATTGCCGCTCCGTATAAATTCCGATACGGCGGGTGTCGCCGGCAACCTGAGGCAGTGCCATCATCGACCAGGGAATAAAATACTCAGCCGTCCAGCCACCCTCCACCGCCTGAGTTTCGGCATCCCAGGAACCATCCCATTGCAGATTCAATTGCCGCTCCGGCAGAATAGTTGCATCTGTTTTAGAGCCGCCAAGATTAATACGCATCATGTAGCCATAGAGACCCTGGCCGGATGGATCGATATTGATCACGAAGCCATCGCGCTCCAGACGGGTATCGCGCGAGGTCATTCGGGCCACCAGGGTCTGCGGGTCCTGATGATTCATCACGCCAACATATATGCCACGTTCGGTATAAAAGATGCGGGTTTCGGTGCTCAGCGATGCTTCCGCCAAGGTATCCGGAATAACGACACGCATACCATCAATAGCTGGAATACTCTGCCAGACGGCTTCATCAAGATCGCCATCAAGGCGGATCTGTGCCTCATCTTCATCAATTTTGGTCAACTGCGGAATCAGCTCCTGACCGTGCACAGTGCCAATAAAAATAAGAGAGACCAGATAAGCTGCAATGGCGTTTTTATTGTGAATCATCAGTCGTTTCCCGAGCATATTTTAAGCAGATAAATCGGATACTAGCGTGAGTATGTGCCGATATCCCGCGACTGCTACAAAACGTTGCACTTCAACAGCGCGCGGTCAATCGTCATCTTAGGTTGCCCAGGTCACAGACGACTCAGGGGCGCTGCCGTATAAACGAACTGGTCGGATTTAAAACCCGTTAAAACACCGAGGAAAAGATTATGAACGTAAGCGAAGTCATGACCGAAGATCCCATTTGTTGCTCACCTGATGATTCCATCCAGGAAGTGGCATCTCAAATGGCGAAGCAGGACTGCGGAGAAATCCCTGTTGTTGATAGTCAGCGCCGGCCGATCGGTGTCGTTACTGATCGTGATATCTGCTGCCGAGCGGTGGCGAAAGGCAGAGATCCCTCAAGCACCTCTGCCAGAGAAGTGATGACCGAGCCGGTGATTACCGTCACGCCTGAAGACAGCATCGAAACCTGTTGTCAGCATATGGAAGAGAACCAGATTCGTCGCATCCCGGTGGTTGATGGGAACGGCGTAATCTGTGGAATAGTGGCGCAGGCTGATATCGCACTAACCACCAGCGAAGAGACCATCGCCGAGATCGTACGGGATGTTTCAAGGCCGACGCAGGGCGATGGCTTCAGGCTCAGCCTTTAGCGCGTATCCATTTGCTCAAGTAGCTCATTAAGAATCGCAAACTCCATGGGTTTGACGAAGTGATAGTTGAACCCTGCTTCGCGGGAGCGCCTGCGGTCATCGTCATCGCCGTAGCCGGTTAAGGCAGACAGCACAATATCGCGGGAGCTGGCCTGTTGCCGCAGGTGTTTCGCAACCGCGTAGCCATCCATATGCGGCAGGCCGATATCCAGCAGTACCAGTTCCGGTTTAAAGCTCTCAGCGGCAGCGATAGCTTCCAGACCGTCATACGCCGTCTTCGTAATATGTCCTGAAATATCCAGCAGCATGGCCATGCCGTCGGCGGCGTCGCGGTTATCATCCACGACCAGAATCCGGCGGATGGTTTTTTCAGTGGTAAAAGAGATTTCCTGTTGCGCATTGGCCGAGGGTTGTTGCTCCAGCAAGGGCAGATGAATAACAAATTCGCTGCCATGGCCTGGGCCCTGACTTCTGGCTTCAATGCGGCCCCCATGCAACACAATGATGCTGCGGGCAATCGTCAGCCCGATACCCAGCCCCCCCTGAGAGCGATCAATGGAGCGCTCTGATTGGGTGAAAATATTAAAAATTTCGGTGAGCAGCTCGCTTGGCATGCCGATGCCCGTATCCCGCACTGATATTAAAACCTCCGCTCCTGTCTGACTGACAGAAAGCCAGATGTCACCGCCATCTTCGGTATAGCGGGCAGCATTATTCAGCACATTAGCCAACACCTGCGATAGCCGCGCGGCATCGCCATCCACAAACAGATCATTGGGCGGAAGTGAGATATCCATGCGGTGATTGAGGGCGGTAATTAAGGGATTACTGATCTCAATGGCATCGGCTACCATCGCCGCAATGCTCAAGGGCTGTTTCTGCAGCACCACCTTGCCACGCGTGACGCGCGACACATCCAGCAGGTCATCAACAATCCGAGTCAGTTGCCGTGTCTGGCGCTCGACAATATCGCAGGCTCTGCTCACCACCGGATTGTCACTGGTATTGGAAACATTCAGCATCGCGATAGCGCTGGCAATGGGGGCAAGAGGGTTGCGCAGTTCATGCGCAAGCATCGCCAAAAACTCATCTATCTGGCGATCGGCCTGTTTCAAGCCGGTGTTCTGCCGCCCGATATCATGTGCTTTTTCGCTTTCCCGCAACTGTTCCTGCAAGGCAGCAATCTGCTGCTGTAAATCTAGTACTGAGTCGGTCATAAAGCTGTAATCCTTCCCGTTGAGATTAAATCCGCTTCACTTCTTCTTCTTCGCCATGCTTTCTATAATGCTTGCAGAGTTTAATAGTAAACGTGGTGTCATCCTCTACATTACTTGTAACGATTACGTCACCGCCATGGCATTTAGCCACAGTTTTGATCAACGTTAAACCAAGTCCCCAGCTTTTTTTTGAGTGCTTTGTTCTCCTGAGAAAAGCTCTCAAACAGGGTTGCCAGGTCCCCATCCGATATCGGGTCACTTTGGTTATGGACGTGTATGGTCACATAGTCACCACAGTCTTTGAGTGTCACTGTGACCGGTCGATGCGCATAACCGTGCCTGGTCTGTAACGTTTTGGTTCATGCCGCTGCCAGTACTGGATTGATTGGAACTGGCGCTGGAAATTGCTGCTGGCTCAGGTGACAATACAGATGGCAATACAGATGGCAATTCCGGTGGTGGTTCAGATGCCAGTGAGCCTCCCTTTCATTATTTTAGAGATCCCGCCCATGAGTACCCATCGCGAACAGCTCAGCATCCAGTTAGGCCACGCATTGCTGGCCAGGCAATGGTGCATAGCGACCGCAGAATCGTGTACCGGCGGAGGAGTGGCGCAGGCAATTACTGCGGTTGCAGGCAGTTCCCGCTGGTTTGAGGCGGGTTTCGTGACCTACTCCAATGAAGCAAAGCAGCGCATGCTGGGGGTCGACCGCAATTGTTTTTTTGGTCCGACCGCACCTGGGGCGGTCAGTGAAGAGGTCGCACAGGCCATGGCCGTCGGCGCACTGCGCAGTGCCAATGCTCAGTGCAGCGTCTCTACCACTGGCATTGCCGGACCCAATGGTGGCAGCGCAGAGAAGCCGGTTGGGACTGTATTTATCGGTGCCGCCTGGCTGGATGAAGATGGCAGTATTCGCTGCGAGGTTGAGAAATTCCACTTCCCCGGTGACCGTCGGCAGGTGCGCGAGGCTACTGTGATTACCGCCCTGGAATTTATCCTCAAGCTGATCAATACTGAGTAAGACAATGAATTTCAAAATACTGGTTGAATATACAGTGATTGTTTGATTTAATCCCCGGGCATTGGAGCAGGCTCTCTATCCAGGTCTCAGCCAGACTCTATAAATAGACTCTACAAACCTTTAAAGGACACACCCTATGGCGCACCCCGATATGATGAAGGACGGCAATAAAGAGAAAGCTCTTAACGCGGCATTGTCACAAATCGAACGGCAGTTTGGTAAAGGCTCCATGATGCGCCTTGGCGATAAAGGTAAAGAGGCGATTCCCTCAATCTCCACTGGTTCGCTCGGTCTGGATATCGCACTGGGAATTGGCGGCCTGCCACGCGGTCGCATCGTCGAAATCTACGGTCCTGAATCCTCCGGTAAAACCACGCTGACTCTGCAGGTGATTGCAGAATGCCAGAAGAATGGTGGCACCTGTGCGTTTATCGATGCGGAACATGCACTCGATCCCATCTATGCCGGCAACCTGGGTGTAGACGTTGCGAATCTGCTGGTCAGCCAGCCGGACACCGGTGAACAGGCACTGGAAATTTGCGACATGATTGTGCGTTCCGGTGCGGTCGATGTAGTGGTGATCGACTCGGTGGCCGCGTTAACGCCTAAAGCTGAAATAGAAGGCGATATGGGCGACAGTCATATGGGTCTGCAGGCACGTCTGATGTCACAGGCACTGCGCAAAATGACCGGCAATATCAAGAATTCCAATACTTTGGTGATTTTCATTAATCAGATCCGCATGAAGATTGGTGTGATGTTCGGCTCGCCGGAAACCACTACCGGTGGTAATGCACTGAAGTTCTACGCCTCCGTGCGTCTGGACATTCGCCGCATCGGTTCGATCAAAGAAGGCGATGAGGTGGTCGGCAACGAGACCCGCGTCAAGGTCGTGAAGAATAAGGTGGCACCGCCGTTCCGGCAGACTGAATTCCAGATCATGTATGGCACCGGTATCTACCGCATGGGTGAAGTGATTGACCTGGGCGTGAAGCTGAACATGATCGACAAGTCCGGCGCCTGGTATGCCTATAATGGCGAAAAAATAGGCCAGGGGAAAAAGAATGTAGCGACATATCTTGAACAAAATCCAGCAATTGCGAGCGAAATTGAAAGTAGAATTCGCGCCCAAATGCTGAATGGCGACAATAATGCTGCGGCGGTTGCCGCAGGGGGTGCAGAAGGCGGTGATGACGAGGAGTTCAGCGACGCTGAATGAGCCCACGCTATGACTGCCACCGAATTGTTCTCCGATATTGATAGCAAGACAGACAGCGAGACCGTCCGCGAAGAGATGATCAGCTTGCGCCGCTCAGCCATGGATTCCCAGTCGCGGCGCGAGCATTCGCGCTACGAACTGTATAACAAGCTGCGCGGCAAATTCCCGGACTGTTACCGCGAGACCATTGATACCGTGCTCGATAAGCTGGAGGCCGACAAGCTGCTCAGCGATGCGCACTTCACCGAAGCCTATATCCGTTATCGCAAGTCCAAAGGCTATGGGCCGGTGTTTATCCGCCATCATCTCAATGGCTGTAAAGTGCCCCCTGAAATCATCAGTGAACAGCTGTACTTTGATGATCCCGACTGGGAAGCGATTCTGCAAACCCTGTTAAAGAAAAAGCTCCCCGGTGAATTACCCAGGCGAGGCAGTAAGGAATATCAAAAAATCCACCGATTCCTTCTCTCGCGGGGCTTCAGCATGGAGCAAGTACTGAAACTCTGGCGTTGATAGCCAGGAGCAAGCCTGTATAATCGCTCAAAAATCAATCCGGATGCTGGCAATGGTCTGCACAGGGAAAACAGGGTTGTCCCGGCCAGCGCATACAGAGTGCATTCTGTCGGCAACCATTCGTATTCAGCGCCATGCGCAAACAGTGATCCCTATCCTTCTCCTTCTGCTCACTGCAGTTATCAGCCTGCCCGCGCAGGCAGACAGCTTTGTTGATCTGAGTATCGGACTGAACGCCGATAGCAATATCACCCGCGCCCTGCTGAGCAGCGATCGATATTCTGATACCAGTCTGGATGTGGAGGTGACGGCAGGACGCTTCTATCAGTTGCAGCCGGGCCGATCCGTCACTACTTTTGCAACCCTGGCGGCCAGCCGATTCGACCAGCTTGATGGCCTGGATGCACAACGCCTGGGCCTGGGTGCCAGTTATCAGCACAAAGCGGGTCTGGGTGCTTATGCCCCCAGCGTCAATCTCAGTTTGAACTGGAACCAGCACAACAGCGTTGGCAAAACCCGCGACCGTGACACTATGGAGCTGGAACTTAGTTACAGTAAACGGCTTTCAGCCACCTGGCATGCCACGGCTGGTTTTCTTTACGAATACAGCCAGGGACGCCATGACGGAGTCCGCCATTCCAGCATGTATTCCCCGGTCAATGACATTTACGATTTCTCCCAAAGAGGCGCTTTTGCCTCAGCGGAGTACGCGTTTTTCAATCAGGCATTGCTGAGCCTTTCCTATAGCTGGGTTGATGGCAACACTGTCTCCAGTGCGTTGGCACCGAATCCGCGCTTACTGGGCATTTCCAGCGCACTGACGCTGGATCCCGCAGTGCCTGCACCTGTGGGGCGTCGTCAGGTCGCCTACAGTCTGAAAACACAAGCCCATCTGTGGTCACTGGATTGGAGTATCCCTGTCGGCACAGACACCGCCTTCAGTATTGCTTATGCCCTTCAACAGATAGCAGCGCGAGCTGGTGTCGATTACAAAAACGATCGTATCAGCGTGAAACTGTTGCATGCCTGGTAGAGATGGCTGGTCTGCATTTATTGTTTAAGGGTTTGAGTTCAGCGGGGTAAGGGAACAACTATGAGGTTCAACGCAAATACATACTGGCGGCGCTGCATGCTGGCGGCGGGGCTGATGCTGCAGACCATCTCAGTGCATGCCGGGTATTTAAGTCTGCAGGCTCTGGACGCCGAAACCGGATTGCCGCTGGCCGATGTGGTCATGGAAGTGGAATTGCCGGAAAACCTGCACGCTCAGTTTCTCTCTCCCGCTGAAAGGGAAGTGGATCAGCAGGATAAGGAATTTGTGGCTCGTGCCACTCTGATCACCAGGAACAGCCAGGTGAGATTCCCCAACAGCGATAACATTCTTCACCATGTGTATTCGTTTTCAGCAGCTAAAGTGTTTGAACTGCCGCTCTATGGCAGCGGGCGCAATATCGACTATCTCGAAAAATTTGAGGTCGCAGGAGTGGTCGAACTCGGTTGTAATATTCACGACTGGATGCTCGGATATATCTATGTGGCCGAAACAGATTTCGCTGTCGTCACCGGCGCTGACGGCAAAGGGATGATCAACAATATTCCTGCCGGCAGTTACCGCGTCAAACTATGGCATCCACGTGCGCTGCCAGGTGATCCTGCATTAGAGCAGGAAGTCAGCGTCAGCGATGGTGAGCTTACCCAGCTTCGTATCGCCTTGAGTCTGAGTCGTGACCACCGGTTGCGCCGGGCGCCAGGACCCAGCCGGTCCAGATATCGTTAGATGAAGAATTTCCAGCACAAGCTCGGATTCCAAAGTTTTCGCTCGCGATTACTGGTGTTTCTGCTGGCTCTGCTGGTGCCGGTGTTGTCAGGGATCTTCGTGTTCGTCAATGATGAAAATAATGACTATACCGAGGAGACTATTAACAGCTATCTGGATCTGGGGGCCGATGTTTTTGACTTCAGCCGGGAAGAGCACAAAAACACTTTGCTCACTATTACCAGCACACTGACTCGCGACTGGGGGTTTCGCAATGCCTTCGGGACAGGGGATCCGTATACCATTATCGATGCGATCGACAATTTACTGATGCGCTCGCTCGGCGCAGCGGACATGATGATGATCACCCAGATGGATGGCACCGTGATCATCGACACAGCCACTCAAGGTTTTGAGACCCTGCAGGGCGAATGGCGCACCTTGATGGATGCCGCTGCAGCCAGCAGCGAAGGCATCGCCGCTGCCGTCATCACCGTGGCTGATATCCCTTATCAGATGACCGTTATCCCGCTCTACCTGCCTACGCCAGTGGCCTGGATATTCGGTGGTTTCCCGTTGGACGATCAGTTTGCAGAAACCGTCAAACAAAGCATTGTCTCTGATGTGTCGATTCTGCGCATCTCAAAGGGTGTTGTGCCTCGCGAAGTGGTCGCCTCCACGCTCAGCGCTGTCGATCAGTCCATGCTGATGAATCAATTGCAATTGCCAGCAGGCATAGACAGCAGTTTCGGCGACACGACTCAGCGTATCGGTATGTCAGATGGTGATTATGGCACCCTGGTGCGGCAACTGGTCGGGCAGCCGGGTGATGAGCTGCAGATAATGGCAGTCATACAAAAGTCCTACAGGGAGAATGAGCAGAATCTGCTGGAGCTTCAGCGTCGGCTGTTGCAGTTCTATCTGCTGGTGATCGCTCTCAGTCTGGGAGTGGTGGTGTTGTTGGCTCGCTCTGTCTCTGATCCTGTTTTGAAGCTCGTGCAACGCGTCAAGCTAATCGAACAGGGTGACTATGATCAGGTCGTGCAGGTGCGCGGGCGCGATGAAATCGCCAATCTGGCCAGCTCAGTCAACAATATGGCCCGGGGTCTGGCGGAGAAAGAAAAAGTACGCGATCTGCTCGGTAAAGTGGTGTCGCCGGAAATAGCCGAAGAATTGCTGAGCAAGAATATCGAACTAGGCGGTGAGGAGAAAATCATCACCATTTTGTTTGCCGATATCAAAGGCTTCACCACGTTGTGTGAGACTCGCCAACCTGCTGAAGTATTGACCCTGCTTAACACCTATCTGAGCAGGATCACCCAGGCGATTGAAGATCATCACGGTGTCGTCGATAAATTTACCGGTGACTCGGTGATGGCTTTATTCGGGGCGCCCATCAGTCGCACCAAAGACGCTGACAATGCCATGCACACCGCGCTGGCTGTGCAGGAGGCCATGACCAGGCTGAATCAGATCAACCGCGATCTGGGGCTGACCGGCATCGAAGCCGGTATCGGTGTTCATACCGGGCTGGTGGTGGCCGGGAATCTGGGCTCGAGTAAGCGCCTGAATTACACCGTTATTGGTGATGCAGTGAATCTGGCGGCGCGGCTTGAAGGGCTCACCCGTATCTATCATGTGGCTAATATCGTCAGTGAGAGCAGCCGAGACGCGGCGCCCTCGTTCATTTACCGGGAAATTGACAAGGTCAGAGTCAAAGGCAAGAACGAAACCGTGCGCATCTTTGAATTGATGGGTGCAGAGGGCGATCTTTCTGAGGCGGAACTGGCGGATATCGAGCTGTTCAATCAGGCGATTGGACTGCATCGGCAACGGCATTGGCAGGCAGCGCTGGCGTTGTTTGAGGAACTGAATCTGCGACTTTGTGGCAGCGCGGACTATGCAGAATCAATTTACGGCGTGTATATCGCCCGCATCGGGCAGTATCAGGGAACTCCGCCAGCCAGCGACTGGGATGCGGTGTTTACGTTTTTCAGCAAGTAGGTTAGTTGTTACGCAAGCAGGTGAATAGTCTGACCAGGGAATCTGCGACTGTCACGTAGAAGCTGCTGGCTGCAAGCTGCTCGTCTGGCTGTTATACTGCCGCCTCCACGTAATCCGGAACCCACACAGGTTAAACCATGAAGCTGATTCGACCCTTCAATGCACTGCGCCCGCAAAAAGAGCTCGCTAAGAAAGTCGCCGCTCCACCCTACGATGTGTTGAACCGTCAGGAAGCCTGGCAGATGGCGCAAGGCAATGAATTCAGTTTCCTGCGGATCAACAAGCCTGAGATTGACGTGCCTGCTGAGACCGACCCCTACAGCCCACAGGTGTATCAGAGGGGTGCCGACAATCTGCAGAAATTCATCCAGACCGGCATCATGCATCGCGATGAGAAGCCTACCTTTTATGTCTACCGACAGATCATGGGTGCGCATCAGCAGACCGGTCTGGTTGCCGCCGCATCCGTGGACGCGTATGAAGCCAATCTGATCAAAAAGCACGAATTCACCCGTCCCGATAAAGAAGATGATCGGGTCAATCACATCAACACACTCAGCGCCCAGGTCGGCCCGGTGTTCCTGACCTACCGCGCCAGACCGGCGATTGATGCGCTGATTGATCAGGTTTGCCAGGATGAGCCGGAATACAACTTCATCTCCGATGATGGCAATCACCACATCCTCTGGGTGATTCGCGAGCAGAGCATCGTGGATCAACTGCAGGCGCAGTTCGACAAAGTTGACTGCCTGTATGTGGCGGATGGTCATCACCGCTCGGCGGCCGCAAGCCGAGTGCGCAGTCTGCGACACAAAGCCAATCCTCAGCACACGGGTGAAGAGGCCTATAACTTTTTCTCAACGGTTATCTTCCCTGATAATCAGATGCAGATTCTTGATTACAACCGCGTCGTGAAGGATTTGAACGGACTGGATGCACAGGCGTTTATGGCCGAAGTGCAGAAGTACTTCAGCGTGGAGAAGAGTCTCAATTCACAGACAGCCAAACCCTTGTCTGAGCATCATTTTGGCATGTATCTGAGCGGCAGATGGCACATGCTTAGCGCGAAAACAGGCAGTTGGCCTGAAGGCGATCCGGTCAACAGTCTGGATGTGAGCATTCTGCAGAACAATCTGCTGGCACCGACGCTGGGCATTAAAGATCAGCGTACCGATAAGCGCATTGATTTCGTGGGTGGTATCCGCGGCTTGAAAGAGCTGGAAAAACGCGTTGACTCAGGCGAATGGGAGGTGGCTTTTGCGCTGCATCCAACCTCGATTCAGAGCTTGATGGCGATCGCTGATGCTGGCGAAGTAATGCCGCCAAAATCGACCTGGTTTGAACCGAAACTCAAAAGCGGGTTGTTTGTGCATATTCTGGATTGATTAAAAAACCCGTCATCAATGATCTCGCAGCGCTTCTTAAGCAGGAAGGCGCTGCGAGTTCGATATACAGACTTCAACATTCAAGCCTAAGCCCGGGACTAAGCCTAAGCCCCAGGTCTTAGCTCAGGCACCAGGGCGCCTGACAGCTGAGCACCCAGGGCTTTGCAACTCAGATCACCAGCATATCCATAAACTCATTCACAGGCATCGCTTCCAGCGCCTTCTGATCTTTGCAGACCGCGAAGATCTTCTCGACGCGATTGGCAGGGAAGCGCGTGGCCAGGTTGGAGCGGAATTTCTGCTCCAGCAAGGGAATGCCTTCCTCACGACGACGACGGTGTCCAACCGGATACTCAACTTCCACTTTTTCAGTGGAGCTGCCATCTTTGAAAAATATCTGCAGCGCGTTTGCGATGGAGCGCTTATCCGCTTCCAGATACTCTTTTGTATAGCGCGGATCTTCAATAATTTCCATTTTATTGCGCAACTCATCAATGATCGGGTTGGCTTTGTGGAACGAATCCTCGTAATCCTCAGCCACCAGATTGCCGAATGCCAATGGCACCGCCGTCATGTACTGCAGACAATGGTCACGGTCGGCAGGGTTATTGAGTGGGCCGGATTTGCTGATAATGCGGATTGCAGACTCGTGAGTGTGAATCACAATCTTGTCGATGTCTGCCAGGCGGTCTTTAACCTGTGGGTGCAGTCGTACCGCTGCTTCAGCCGCTGTCTGCGAATGGAACTCTGCCGGGAAGGAGATTTTGAATAGAATCTGTTCCATGACATAGCTGCCGTAATCCCTTGTAAATTCAAACTTTTTGCCTTTGAAATGAACATCGTAGAAGCCCCAGGTTGGCACGCTCAGTACGCTCGGATAACCAATCTCGCCGCGCATGGTAAGGTCCGCTAGACGCACTGCACGCGAAGTCGCATCACCGGCTGCCCATGATTTACGTGGGCCGGCGTTGGGTGAATGACGGTAGGTGCGCAGGGCTGAACCATCCAGCCAGGCCTGGGACAGCGCATCGATAACCTGTGACTCAGAGCCGCCCATCATTTTGGTGGCCACGGCTGTAGAGGCAACACGCACCAGCAGCACGTGACACAGGCCGACACGGTTGAAGCTGTTCTCCAGTGCAATCACGCCCTGAATCTCATGGGCTTTGATCATCGCAGTCAGCACATCGCGCATGAGCAGAGGCGATTTGCCGGCAGCGACATTGCGCTGGGAGATGTAATCGGCCAACGCTAGAATTGCGCCGAGGTTATCGGAAGGGTGACCCCATTCAGCAGCCAGCCAGGTGTCGTTATAGTCGAGCCAGCGAATGATGCAGCCAATGTCCCAGGCCGCTTTCACCGGGTCCAGACGGAACTGTGTGCCGGGTACACGGGCACCATGGGGAACCACTGTGCCTTCAACCAATGGGCCAAGCAGTTTGGTACATTCAGGAAAACGCAGCGCCAGCAGACCGCAGCCGAGGGTGTCCATCAGGCAGTTACGGGCAGTGTCATAGGCTTCTGCCGAGGTGATCTCGTAGTTCGTGACATAGCGGGCAATATCCACCAGTTCCTGGTCCGGTGTGGGTCTTTCGTTTAATTCGACATTCGCTGACATATTTAGCTCTCGATGCTGTTGATTACTGGGCTACTGATTCAGGACTATTGAAAACTGCCTGTTGATTACTTGTTTTCATTGGGTCTGCACATCACTGCGCGCTGACGTGGCCCGGGTTTGTCCGGGTACGCCTGCGCAAAAGAGCGTTATCTTAGCTGAAATGGCGGCCGGTTGAAAATTTTTGCTGATTGATTGGCTGCCCCCTGCGAGCTGAACTAATGTTATTAGTAAGCGCATGGAAGGTGCTTACGTCTCGTCAAGGATGGCGAGTTGGGGACTGAATGGCAAGAACGCTTCCTGCCCATTTGGTTTTTGCGGGGGCAACAATGCAACAATGTTGCCCTTGCTTTTTTAAGGATGTTTTATTAACTAACGTACTACTAATGTACAGGGAGAAGACTATGACTGAGTTGACTGATTATGAGATATAACAGGTGAATGGTGGATTTGCGCCGCTTGCAATTATTGCTGTTGACCTGGCGCTACACGCCGCATTTTTTGGGGTATATGTCGTTCATGACCTCGGACTATATGACGGGCAGCGATTCCTGATGAAAAACATGCCACGGGGACCCCTCCTTGATCCCCTCCTTGATCTCCGTGGCATTCCTGCTGGCATAGACCCCGATATTCACAACCTTCAACCCAAAGCATTAACCTGCTGGCTTCAACCCGCAGGTTTTAAATAAAACCCTGAGCGCAAAGCTCTAACTGCGACTCACTCAGCTCCAAGCCTTTGCGATAAGTACAGACCCAGAAAACTATAAATGATAAACAGGGTGGCGAAGGTCCCCAGAACCAGGCCGTTTAAGAGGATTTCAGGGGCTGTCTGGACAGCAAAGAAACTGCCTGCAGTCAGCAGCAAAGCACCCAACAGATACAACATCGATCCCAGTTGGTTGTGAACGCGTGACCCGCGCAATTGTGTACCAGCTTTTGATTCGACCATGACAATACCTCTTCCCAGGGACATTTATAGTTGAAGCTTATGCCAGGAATTCGATTCTCGCCAGTCTCATTCCAAAATTTTTTTCAAAAGCTCTTTAATGCAAACCAGGCAATAGTGAATTAGCATTAGCTCCCTTAGCGGGTTCATTAACATCGGACCCGTTAGCATCAGGCTAAATGCATGCGCATAAACAGAAGCAAAAAGTAAAAAGGATTTCTGCAGCAGTGAAAAAACTACTCATCATTACCATCGCGACAGCACTTGCGTTCGGCTATTGGCTGTTATCAGGGCCAGCTGTCAATGAACAAAAAATACCCGAGTCCGCCGAAGCTATTGCACGTGGTGAATACCTGGTGGCAGCCGGTGGCTGTATCTCCTGCCACGCCGGTGAACAAGGTAAGGCCGGGTTGAGCGGCGGGCTTGGGCTGGTGTCGGAGTTCGGTACTTTTTATGCGCCGAATATCACGCCTGATACAGCAACCGGAATTGGTGGATGGAGCGGCCGAGACTTTCTGTTGGCGATGAAGCATGGCCGCACCCCTGGTGGCGGGTTCTATTTTCCGGCGTTTCCGTATCGCGCTTATGCAGGGCTCAGCGATCAGGACACTCTCGACATCGCCGCCTTTCTGATGACGCAGCCGGCAATCGACAAAGCAGTGCCCGCGCATGAGACCCCGGCATGGCTGGCGCGCTGGATGATGGCGGGCTGGAATCTGCTCGCGGATATCAGCCAGCGCGGTTATCCCACATCAGCAGAAAATATTGAGGATCCGCTGATCGCAAGAGGTGCTTATCTTGCCAGGAATCTGGGTCATTGCGGCGAATGTCACACGCCGCGAAATGCCCTGGGTATACCGGATTTGAGCCGCGCATTTGCCGGCGCCCCGTTTGAAGATGGCGAGATTAAGGGAATGGATGCTGCGGCAATGCAAAACTGGGGCGAGGAAGATTTTGCATTTCTGCTGTTACTGGGCATGAAGCCCGATGGCGAATTTGTGGGCGGAAAGATGGAGGCGGTTATCGAGCACAATACCAGTCAGCTCACCAAAGAGGATCGGGAGGCGATGGCTGCATTTTTCAAACGCCAATAAAGAGCAATGGCAAGGCCCAGATAGAAAATGCAGCCGGTCAAGGCTGCATTTTATACGAACCGATAATCAGAGATAGTTGAATTTCCTGAGCGGACACTGCTCGAAAGCAATCTCCTCAACACCAATCAATCAACCCTGAACGTCTCATGGCAATTGCCGCAGGTTGCGCCGAAGGGACGAATCGCTGCAGTAATTGCGGCTTGGTCACCGCCACGGGCCACAGCTGCAAAAGTCTCGGCAGCCGCGATCAGGTTAGCCGCTTTCTCTTCAAACTCTGCTTTGTTGTCCCAGATGATGGGCAGAGCTTCGGTGGTGACATCAAACGCACGCGTATCGTTGGCGAACAATAATTCCGGGATCATCGGGGCAAGCAGGGCGATGCGATTGGCATTGCGCTCAGCGATTGCCGCATCGAATGGCACCGTACCCCTTGCCATGCCACCGATGGCGCCCATGTTATAACCCAGAATTTTGAACAGACCCTGACGTGTTGCTGTTGCTGTCGCGGCTTGTTCTTCTGGAGTTGGTGGGGGTTGTTGTGCGTTGGCAGTGAATAAAACACCAGCGCTCGTTAACAGCACTGCGCCCAGCATAATGCGTTTAATCATTGTCTGACTCCTTTTTTGTTGTAAATAGTTTGAAGCTTGTTCCGTTGAATGCGTGTGATAATAGCACCGGATAGCCATTAACAGGACAGCTAAACCATGCAAGATCATTCATTTTCATCTCTCGGCCTGCATTCAGAGTTGCTGGAGAACCTCGCCACACTTGGCTACGAGACCATGACGCCTATCCAGGCGCAGAGTCTGCCCGCAGTTTTACAGGGCAAAGATCTGATCGGTCAGAGTCAGACCGGCTCCGGTAAAACCGCTGCGTTTGGTCTGGGTCTACTGCAAAAATTGGACGTTAAAAAATTTCGCATCCAGGTGCTGGTGCTGTGTCCTACGCGAGAACTGGCCGATCAGGTCGCTGGAGAGATACGCAAACTCGGGCGCAGCCTGCATAACATCAAAGTGCTGAGCCTGTGTGGCGGCGTGCCGCTGGGGCCGCAGATCGGCTCACTGGAACATGGCGCACATATCATAGTCGGGACCCCCGGCCGCATTGAAGACCATCTGCGCAAAGGCACTCTGGTGCTCGAACATGTGGAGACGCTGGTGCTCGATGAAGCCGACCGCATGCTGGAGATGGGCTTTCAGGAGTCATTGGATAATATCATTGCGCAGATTCCCGAACAGCGGCAGACCCTGCTGTTCAGTGCCACGTTTCCGGCCCAGATTCAGGCGATCGCCAAACGCATCATGCGCGATCCGGTCATGGTGAAGGTCGCCTCCGATCACGACAATACCAGCATCACCCAGACCTTCTATAAAGTTGCCGATGATCGTCAGCGGCTGACCGCACTGCGTCTACTGTTGCAGCATTTCCGGCCAGCTTCAGCGCTGGTGTTCTGCAGCACCAGGCGCGATGTCGATAATGTGACCTCCCAGCTCCAGCAGCACAACTTCAGCGCGCTGGCGTTGCACGGCGATATGGATCAGAAGGATCGCGATCAGACCCTGATTCGTTTTACCAATAATAGCGTCTTAATTCTGGTCGCTACCGATGTTGCTGCACGCGGTCTGGATATTGATGCGCTGGATATGGTGGTGAACTACCACATTGCGCGCGATGCCGAGATTCACACGCACCGCATCGGGCGCACCGGACGGGCTGGCAGCACCGGCATAGCCTGCACGCTGTTCGATGACAAGGAAAGCCACAAACTGGCCCGTATTAGCGTGCCGGGTGACCCGGTTAAGAATCCCGATAACCTGCCGCCGATGAGTCTGTTGGATAAAAAGCCGCCGTATCCGGCGATGGTGACGCTGCAGATTGACGGTGGCAAAAAACAAAAAGTGCGAGCTGGTGACATCGTCGGCGCGCTGACCGCGGATGGCAGTATTACGCGTGATCAGCTGGGCAAGATCCAGCTTGCGGATAACTGGTCATTCGTTGCGGTGACGCATGCTGCGTGCAAGATGGCGCTGACTAAGCTGACGGACGGGAAGCTGAAAGGGCGCTCGTTTCGGGTGAGATTGTTGAACAGCTGATTTGCACCGATAGAACAGTCCACAAAAAAACAGCGCCGAAAAGAACTCAATTCTCTTCGACGCTGCTGTTCAAATCTCGATCAATCTTTATCAATCAGCTATCGATTCAACCAGGTATCAATCCTCAGCATCCATCAACTCATAAATCCGCCGAATCGCACGCGGGTCAGCACCTGGCCCACGAATCTGCGCATAATTGCCACTGTGACTGGTCATATCGATCTGCACAGCAGTCTGCTCAAAGGTCAACCCCTGCTGCTTCATGCTCGCGGTTCTGGTCCACAGATCGCGCAGATAAGCCTGGAAATGATCGATCTTCTCCTTACCCTGCATCGGCGCGCCGTGGCCTGGCAGAATCGTGTCAAAGTCCAGCGCGCGCAGGGCTTCCAAAGCGTCCGGCCAGTCCTGAGCAAACGCATCACCCATATACGCCAGGCCAGGCAGCAGCAGGTCGCCGGTGAACAGCAGTTTCTCCTGCGGCAGGAACACCACCACATCGCCGCCGGTGTGGCCGCGGCCTGTGTGCAGAATCTGAATCTCGCGACTGCCCTGCATCACGGTCTGATACAGCGTCAGTTCTTTTTCCAGAGTAATGTTTGGCGGGGTAGGGACAATTTCTGCCAGTGAAGTCTGATGCGCCAGAGCAGTGGACAGCTGGCTTTCAAGAGCGGCTTTGCGATCGGCATCGGTGGCCTCGGCAATTTGCATCTGCAGATTAGCGATCTGCGCCGGCACGCCTTCGGTAAAGCTGATGAACGTAGATTCCTCCAGCACATTACCCATCTCACCATTGAGTTTGGCGCGGGTGAAACTGTGGCCGATTATCTCCACGTTGGCAGGGAACACCTGGTTGCCGTGCGCGTGGTCGAAGTGATAATGGCTGTTAACGAGGTAGCGCACCGGCTTGTCGCTGACCGCTTTCACCGAATCCAGCAGCGCGCGGGCGGCGCCCGGCGTCACATGAGAGTCCACCAGCAGCAGATCGTTCTCGCCCACCACCAGCATGCCATTACTCATCACATTCACCGCGCCGGTACCGACATAGTGATAGACGCCGTCGGCAATCAGCGAGAAACGGTGACTATTGGTTTCAATAACTGACGGGGCAGGGGCCTGAGCATTTATCTGCACGTTCGTGTAACCCAGCATCACTGCAGTAACACCGGCTGCCAGGGTGCTGAGGGTAAATAATCTGAAGCGTTTTTTATTATTGCTCATGATCAGGTTCCTGTTGTAATTAGATGCGGTCAAAAATCACTTTAAAATCAATCAGCTCACCTCAGCGCCAGCTCAACCGCGCTGCTCAATATCCTTCCACTCCGCGTGGGCCGGGCCGGTGTACTCCGCGCTTGGGCGAATGATCCGGTTATTGGCGCGTTGCTCTTTCACGTGGGCAGTCCAACCGCTGACGCGCGACATCACGAAGATTGGCGTGAACAGTTTGGTGGCGATGCCCATAAAATGATAAGCCGAGGCGTGGAAGAAATCCGCGTTGCAGAACAGTTTCTTCTCGCGCCACATGACTTCCTCAACCCGCACGGACACCGGATACAGTACCGTGTCACCTTGATGGGTGGCCAGCTTCTCGGACCAATGCTTAATGATCGCATTACGTGGGTCGGATTCCGCGTAGATTGCATGGCCAAAACCCATGATCTTTTCTTTGCGCTCCAGCATGCCCATGATCTCGCGCTCGGCTTCGTCCGGGTCGCTCCACTGCTGAATCATATCCATTGCCGCTTCATTAGCACCACCGTGCAGCGGGCCGCGCAGGGAACCGATTGCTGCAGTCACGCAGGAATGCATATCAGAAAGGGTCGATGCGCACACTCTGGCAGTAAAGGTAGAGGCGTTGAATTCGTGCTCCGCGTACAGAATCAGCGATACATTCATTACCTGCACGAACAGAGGGTCCGGTTCGTGGCCGCTGAGCATATGCAGGAAATGGCCGCCGATGGATTCGTCATCGAGCGCGGTATCGATGCGCACGCCATCGTGAGAGAAGCGGTACCAATAGCAGATGATCGAGGGCAGCACCGCCAGCAGTCGGTCGATGACATTGTCCTGCTCGGCGAAGTTGTGTTCGGTCTCCAGATTGCCCAGCATCGAGCAGCCAGTGCGCATAACGTCCATCGGATGGGCATTGGCGGGGATGCGCTCCAGAACTTCTTTCAGTGCTTTGGGAAGTATGCGTAATGATTTGATTTTGCTGACATAATGATCAAGCTCACGCTGCGTTGGCAGGTGTCCGCGCAGCAGTAGAAAGGCCACTTCCTCGAACCTGGCTTTGGTAGCCAGTACATCAATGTCATAGCCCCGGTAGGTGAGGCCGGAACCGGTTTTACCCACGGTACACAGTGCTGTTTCGCCCGCAACCTGACCACGCAGTCCCGCGCCACTCAATTTCTTCGTTGTGCTCATACTTCCTCCTGAATCCTTTTTATAACCAGTATTTTGCTGCCTGGTGCTAAAGCATAGTTACTTTTAAGCATTAAATTGTTTATCACTGAATTTTTGACAGTAACCTTTAATTAACTCTTCACCTTGATCACTAATTCTGTTTATCACTGAAAAGCGCATCAAGTTTTTCTTCATAAGCGTGATAACCCAGCACCTCATACAGCTCCTTGCGCGTCTGCATGCTGTCGACCACCGCTTTCTGATCGCCGTGCTGCGCTATGCTGCTGTACACATTCAAGGCCGCTTTGCTCATCGCACGGAAGGCGCTCAATGGATACAACACCATGCCGACGCCCACAGAAGCCAGTTCCGCCTGGTTGAATAAAGGCGTGGCACCGAACTCGGTGATATTTGCCAGCACCGGCACATGGACTGCCTCACAGAACTGGCGGTACTGCTCCAGCTCCAGCATCGCTTCCGGGAAAATCGCATCGGCACCGGCCTCAACACAGGCAATCGCGCGCTCTATAGCGGAATCAAAACCCTCGACTGCCAGCGCATCGGTGCGCGCCATAATCACAAAATCCTGGTCAACGCGTGCATCAACCGCCGCCTTTACACGATCCACCATTTCTTCTTTGCTGACAATAGCTTTATTCGGGCGATGACCACAGCGCTTCTGTGACACCTGGTCTTCAATATGTACCGCCGCCGCACCGGCTTTCTCCATCAGGCGAATCGTGCGCGCGATATTAAAAGCGCCGCCCCAGCCCGTGTCGATGTCCACCAGCAAAGGCAGTTCGCTAGCATTGGTGATGCGCTCCACATCTGCAATCACGTCGTTCAGGCTGGTAATGCCCAGATCCGGCAGGCCATAAGACGCATTGGCAACGCCGCCGCCCGACAGATAAATAGCATGATGCCCGGCCTGTTCGGCCAGCATCGCGCAATAAGCATTGATAGTGCCGACAATCGGCAGAGGTTTATGAATGCGCAGAGCTTTACGAAAACGAGCGCCAGCAGTGAGTTTGGTGGTCATACGGAGTCCTCGGATTTCAGAGATGGCGCATTATACACAGAAATTCCCCAGCAGCAGGTGGGCCGATTTGACGCATGGGGATTTTGGTCTGGCAAAAGATTGATACAAGACTCCTACCATCATTACAAAATATGGCGTAACCTTCCGGCAGAAAAACAGCTAAGAGGATTCAGCCATGCAGGCGTCAACAAATCACTGGTATCTGCTCTTTTGTAAGCCGCAGCAACATTTGCGCGCTGAGTGGCAGCTCAGTAACCAGGATTTCACCTGTTTTAATCCCAGCCGGCCCGTGCAAAAAACAGTCCGACGCGTCACAAAAGTGGTCGATGAGCCACTGTTTCCCAATTACCTGTTTATTCAGCTCAATAAAGCCAGCAACTGGCAGGCTTTGCGCTCCACGCGCGGAGTCAGCAGAGTGATCAGCTTTAATGGTGCACCTGCCATCGTTGAAGACGAAGTGATTCACTCCCTCAGAATTCAATGCGATAAATCTTATACCCACGCACCAAAAGCGCTCTACCAAAAGGGCGATAAAGTCATCATTACTGAAGGCTGTTTCAACAATATTGAGGCGATCGTCAAAGCCAATAAGGCCGAGGATCGAATCCTGTTGCTGCTGCAACTGTTGAATGGCACCCAGACCATCGAGCTTCCGCTTGCACATATAGCCCGCGCATAGTGTTTTAACCTGCAAATAATTTTACAAACTTTATTGCTATGTGTGGTACCCCACATTACACTCTGTACCGTTCAAGCAGTGAACATATTGAATTTCATCGGATCAATAGAAAAAGAATAATGTTAACGGACGACGCGCATTACAAGCTTCTCAAGCAACTCAAACCCGACAGCAGTCAGCGCGATCTGTCAGACGCCATGGGTATCAGCCTCGGCAAGGTCAACTATTACCTGCAGGCACTGATCAGCACCGGAATAATCAAAGCCACCAATTTCAGCCGCAGCAGTAACAAGCGCGGCTATCTCTATGTATTGACGCCATCCGGTATTGAAGCCAAAGCCAGAGTCACCCGTTCATTCCTCGACAGAAAAGTGAAGGAATACGAATTGCTGCGGGGCCAGATAAAAGAGTTGCGAAGAGAAGCGGGCGCTGAGCACCAGCAGTAATTGATAAAACTTCAGGGAGGAAGTTTTCCCTGAATGACAGAAAAACGCACCACAGTCAGATGCTGCATTATGCACGGGCAGGGCGGTAGCGTGCCTGGGGCACAACAGGTAGTACTCCATAAACGATTTGCGAGAATGGATTTTGATTATTACCACACTAACAAGAACAACAAGCTTGCCGGGCCTCAAGGCTCTGTTCACAGCTTTAGCGCTGGCACTGCTCGCAGGCATGTTTCTAAGCATATTCCTGAGCACACCGGCAACAGCGCAACCCCAACTCACGCCGGATCAGCTCCAGCAACTTCAGGGCCTCAGCGAAGAAGAGCGTCGCGCCCTTGAGCAGCAGGTTGGCGGCACAATCGGAGAACGGGAATCACAAATACCCGAAGCCGTCAGCATCACGCCCGCGCCGACGCCATCAGCCGTCACCGCTCAATCACAAGCGCAACAAGCCATAGAAGAAGACGCCCAGCAGCGTCAACAAACCGACAGCATCAACACCGACCAGGTGAGCCAGACAACCACTCGTGCCCCACTCAGACAATTTGGTTACGAACTGTTTGCCGGTTCCCCTAGCACCTTTGCGCCGGCCACCAATATTCCGGTGCCGGCCAGCTACGTCATGGGGCCAGGTGACACTGTTGTTATTCAGCTGTACGGGCAGCGCAATATCATCCACGAACTGGTTATCACCCGCGAAGGCATGCTGATGTTCCCCGAGATCGGCCCGGTCAGCGTGGCGGGTCTCACATTTCTGGAACTGCGCAATCAGATCCAGAACATCGTGGCCAATCAGCTGATCGGCCAGAACGCCAATATCACCCTGGGTGCGCTGCGCTCCATCAATGTTTTTGTGCTGGGAGAAGCAGCCCAGCCCGGCTCCTTCACCGTCAGCTCACTGAGCACCATGACCAATGCCCTGTTCGCCAGCGGCGGCGTTACCCGTATCGGCTCGCTAAGAAAAATCCGGCTGATGCGCAATGGCGAACAAGTCACTGAGCTTGATCTTTACGATCTCTTATTAAGAGGCGATACCAGCGGCGACAGTCGTCTGCTGCCTGGCGACGTGATCTTTATCCCGTCCATCGGCAAAACCGTCGGCATCGCCGGCGAAGTGCGTCGCCCGGCCATCTACGAACTTAAAGACGAAACCAGCCCCGCGCAGATTCTGGGTCTGTCCGGCGGTCTGAACCCCACTGCCTTCCCACGTGCCTCACGCATTGAGCGCATCAGCGGAAGCGGCGAACGCATTATAGTCAATGTCGATTTAAGTCCCGGCAGTGCGCCCAATCCCGTGCTCAACGACGGCGATGTTATCCAGGTCTACTCCGTGCTCGATCAACTGGAAAATGTGGTCATGCTCGAAGGCCACGTTCACCGCCCCGGCAGCTTCCAGTGGCGTCAAGGCCTGCGGGTCAGCGATGTGCTCAGCTCCGTGGAAGAGATGCTGCCCAACCCGGATCTGGAATACGCGCTGATTGCGCGTGAAATACGTCCCACTCGACGCATCGAACTGCTGTATGTAAACCTGGGCGCAGCCATCAGTAACCCCGGCTCAAGCGCTGATCTCACCCTGCAGGCACGAGACCAGCTGCTCACCTTTGGTGCCAGCCAATCGCGGCAGGCCCAGGTCGCTAGTCTGCTCAATCGCCTGCGCAGCCAGGCCACGTTCGAAAATCCGCCATTGATAGTCACGGTCAGCGGCAACGTGCGTTTTCCCGGTGAATACCCGCTGGTGCGCGATATGAGCATGAACGACGTTATTCGTTTTGCTGGTGGTCTTGGTACCAATACGGATCTGGATTACCTGCTGCTGGAGCGTCAGGTAGACAGGCGCGGCACGGTCGCAGTTCAGTCGACCTCGCTGGATATTCAAACCCTGCAAACCCGAGAGCCTGTATCTTTGCAGGAACTGGACCGCGTTATCGTGTTTAACGTAAACCAGTCCCGCGACGGCTTGCTGGCTGGCACTTTACAACGTTTGCAGAACCAGACCGCCTTTCGCCGTGCGCCGGAAATTGTCAGCATTGCCGGCAATGTGCGCTTCGCAGGCAGTTACCCATTACACCTTAATACAGACCTGGCCGACCTGCTGCAGGCCAGCGGCGGCCTGAGCGAAGAAACCGATCTGCAATACGTGCTGCTGGAGCGCGAGATCAACGAGCTCGGCGAGATAGAGGTGCTCAAGGTCGACCTGAACCCACTGTCGCTGCGCCCGCTCAGCCCCTTCGCGCTGCAGCCGCGCGACCGCCTGCTGGTGTTTGGCGCTAATTCCAGCCGAGACGACCTGCTGGCCAGCACATTGGCTAAACTGCGCGCACAGGCCAACAATAACAAGCCCAGCAACATTGTCAGCGTGCGCGGCAATGTGCGCTTCCCTGGCAACTACCCCCTGCATCGCAGCCTGAATGTCGGTGACTTGATTCAGATAGCCGGCGGCTTCACAGAAAGCGCCGACACCAATGGCGCCGAAGTTACCCGCTACGACGCCGAGCCAGATGTCGGCCGAATCATCGGCCATGTACCCGTCAATCTGCAGTCCCCGGGCAGCACGGGCCTGGACCTGCAGCTTAACCCCTTCGACCAGTTGGTCATCCGCCAGATGTCCAATTGGACCGATAACGAAACTGTCACTCTGGGCGGCGAAGTGCGCTCGCCCGGCAGCTACAGCATCACCAAAGAAGAAACCCTCACCAGCCTGATCGCCCGCGCCGGTGGCCTGACTGAATTTGCCGACCCGCGCGCCGCCATCTTCCTGCGCGAAGAGCTACGCCAGAAGGAACAACGCATGCTGGATGAATTCCGTGCCCGCCTGCAACGTGATCTGGTCACCCGCAGCCTGCAAGGCAGTGAAGAGACCACCATGCCCACGGGCGACATCAACCAGATGCTGGCCCTGATCGACCAGAGCCAGGCCCTTGGCCGCCTGGTCATCAACCTGCCGGCAGCACTGAACATCAATCAGCGCAGCAGCGTCGACTATGATGTGATTCTGCGCGACGGCGACCGCCTGTTGATTCCCCGCACTCAGCAGGAAATCAGCGTGATAGGTGAGGTCAACAGGGCCACCAGCCACCTGCACCGACGAGGCGCTTCGGTGGGTGACTATATAGGCCGCAGCGGGGGTTACACGCCCAGCGCCGACCGCAACAATGTATTTATCATCAGATCCAATGGCGAGGTGGTTGCCTACGGTGACAGCCGCTGGTTCTTCCAGCAGGGCGCACGCATAGAGCCAGGCGACAGCATCGTGGTGCCATTTAACGCACGGCAGAGCAACTACCTGGTGGTGTGGCGCAATATCTCGCAGATATTGTTCAACATCAGCACCACCTTGCTAGCACTTGAAAGGATAGGCAGCTGATGGACCAACAAACCTTTGATCCGCGCGATATGCCCCCAGGGGCTTCCTCGTATCCGCACTCTCAACAGCCCTATGCGGATGATGAGATAGACCTGCGCGAGTTGTTTGGGGTGCTGTGGGCGGAGAAGTGGTTGATTGTTGGCATAACCACCGCAGCCGCCATTCTCTCTGTGATCGTGGCCTTGTTGATGACAGAAATATACCGCGCTGAGATCACACTGGCCCCGGCAGAAACCCAACAGAACGATGGCATGATGTCGCAACTGGGCGGGGCCGCAGCGCTACTGGGTGTAAATGTAGGCGCTGGCGGCGGTGACAACGTCAGCACGGCGCTGGCTATTTTGCAGTCAAGGCAGTTTATCGGACGGTTTATCGATCAGAACAAGTTGTTGGTGCCGCTGTTTGCAACGAGTTGGGATAAGCGCAACCAGCAGTCAGAGATTGACGAAAAGGCATTTAACTCAGCGACAAATGAGTGGTTGCTGAAGAAAGGCATGCCCACATCACATGACGCTTATCGTGAATTTTATGACATCATGAGCGTGACAGGCCCGAACCGCGATACCGGCATAGTGAGTGTGGCCATTGATTGGCATAACCCGCAAGAAGCGGCCGAGTGGACCAACACACTAATAGCTGCGCTCAACCAAGAAGTAAGGGCGCGAGATGTTCGCGAAGCCAATAGTGCCATTGCTTACCTGCGTAGGCAACTAGAGCAAACGCAATTGGTGGATATGCAGCGCGTGTTTTATCAACTGATCGAATCACAAACTCGCATCACCATGCTGGCCGATGTGCGCGATGAGTACGTGTTTCGGGTGATTGATCCTGCGGTGGTGCCGGACAGGAAGTCGGCACCGCGTCGTGCTTTGATAGCCATCATTGGCACTATGGTTGGTGGTATGCTGGCGCTGATGATTGTGTTTATCCGACGGATGTTGCAAGGATCGTAGGCTAACAAGAAAAAAACATTCTCAACAGCGCCACACACAGCATTGGCACTGCCAACGAACTGTAGCATGTACAGAGGCGAAGTCATCGCCGAGCCAGATTTTACGACCTGTGCAGCGAGAACGCCAGTGGTGATAACCTCTGTGTAAGTAGCACATAATCTGTCCGGTTCTGTAGCACATGATCTGTCCGGCTTCATACTGACCTTTTTCGGAGGTCGTGATGAGACGGACGGAGTGGCTACAGGAGACACGACGGATGCGAT
>Ga0335398_10001332_pt1 | contig 42514 bp, 40 predicted proteins | sample BON03_FD_205742 | JGI IMG/M metagenome (GOLD analysis project Ga0335398, IMG submission 205742) | Freshwater microbial communities from Lake Bonney liftoff mats and glacier meltwater in Antarctica - BON-03 (spades assembly) (version 2) | ecosystem: Environmental > Aquatic > Freshwater > Ice >... | reverse complement strand
TGCCCCCCACCGACCGCTCCCGCCGAAAGGCATTGGTGACGGGTTTCGGTCACAATCTCGTCAGCTATGTCACTGCAGCCCCCACCGACCGCTCCCGCCGAAAGGCATTGGTGACTACGTAGCAACGTATGACGAATGACTCCAACACTCTTCGCCCCCACCGACCGCTCCCGCCGAAAGGCATTGGTGACCTCGTCGGTGACCTTGCGACCCAGACGCGCTTCAGTGGCCCCCCACCGACCGCTCCCGCCGAAAGGCATTGGTGACTAATTCGTTACGCCATACTTGCAAGGCGTATAACTCCCCCACCGACCGCTCCCGCCGAAAGGCATTGGTGACGTGCCTTGAATTCGTTCGGTTTCGGACCGATTGCTTCCCCCACCGACCGCTCCCGCCGAAAGGCATTGGTGACAACTGTGACATGCCACCACTCGACCTAGCCGACCTAACCCCCACCGACCGCTCCCGCCGAAAGGCATTGGTGACGTAATAGTGGAAGGAACATCTAGATTGAGACGTTACCGCCCCCCACCGACCGCTCCCGCCGAAAGGCATTGGTGACACTCCGGGTAAAATGGTCCGCTTTCGGCTTGCTTGCGTCCCCCACCGACCGCTCCCGCCGAAAGGCATTGGTGACGAGCCTCTCCCATGAGGGGATGTTCCGCTTCGGAGAGCCCCCACCGACCGCTCCCGCCGAAAGGCATTGGTGACATTTCAGCCGGTAAGCTCGTCGCTCTGCCGCAGTAGACCCCCACCGACCGCTCCCGCCGAAAGGCATTGGTGACAAGCAACTTGTTGCGATGCTTCAGTGTTTTCAGCTCCCCCCACCGACCGCTCCCGCCGAAAGGCATTGGTGACATTTAAGGGTGAGGGGAATGGAGGAGGACGACATTCCCCCACCGACCGCTCCCGCCGAAAGGCATTGGTGACGGATCTTTAGCTGGCGGTGAGCTTCGAAGGCGGAATGCCCCCACCGACCGCTCCCGCCGAAAGGCATTGGTGACGTCAGGGTCAGGCTGGGGAGTGCGAGAGGGGAATGGATCCCCCACCGACCGCTCCCGCCGAAAGGCATTGGTGACTTTTAGGACTTCCCAAAGCCTGTATGCCCTAGACTCCCCCCACCGACCGCTCCCGCCGAAAGGCATTGGTGACTTTATTCTGCGCCATAAGCGAGATAAGATTCGCGGCCCCCCACCGACCGCTCCCGCCGAAAGGCATTGGTGACGTCGAATGAGCCGTCGTCGCTACGGGCGGAGTCGTATTCCCCCACCGACCGCTCCCGCCGAAAGGCATTGGTGACGGCCGCACTCGGGAAGGGCTTAAGAAGCTCAGCTAACCCCCACCGACCGCTCCCGCCGAAAGGCATTGGTGACTTGGCACACTGCGTGAGGCCTCATGTCGCCACCGTCGACCCCCACCGACCGCTCCCGCCGAAAGGCATTGGTGACAAGGGTAGTCCTTCACGATCAACCCTCTCCAGTCCCCCCACCGACCGCTCCCGCCGAAAGGCATTGGTGACTTAACTGACATTTACTGACATTTGGTTATCCTAACACCCCCACCGACCGCTCCCGCCGAAAGGCATTGGTGACGCGAGGGAGATCGGCCTAGGGAGGCGGCGATCAGGCGCCCCCACCGACCGCTCCCGCCGAAAGGCATTGGTGACATTTCACCACCTCGCACGATATAACCATGTCCCGCGTTTCCCCCACCGACCGCTCCCGCCGAAAGGCATTGGTGACGTCTGGGAGCTTGGCGCGATAGTACGCATCCCACCGCGCCCCCACCGACCGCTCCCGCCGAAAGGCATTGGTGACGGCGGGAGTGATTCCCGATTCATCCTCAATGGGAGCCCCCCACCGACCGCTCCCGCCGAAAGGCATTGGTGACCGCTTGGCAAAAGTTGGATTGATTCATCCCGTGCCTACCCCCACCGACCGCTCCCGCCGAAAGGCATTGGTGACCATGCGAATGAGGAAATCGAGCTTTCAGAGAGTCGCGGAGCCCCCACCGACCGCTCCCGCCGAAAGGCATTGGTGACATCTTTCCCCGCATCGAATACGTTGAAGCTGAGCTTCCCCCACCGACCGCTCCCGCCGAAAGGCATTGGTGACAAGAGATAATATTTCTCACTGACAAACTGACTCAGTTCCCCCACCGACCGCTCCCGCCGAAAGGCATTGGTGACTTTTTCTCAATCATGCGAATGAGGAGATTGAGCTTTCACCCCCACCGACCGCTCCCGCCGAAAGGCATTGGTGACGCACTACGCTAACGTTGAAGCACTTCCTGATCACTCGGCGGCCCCCACCGACCGCTCCCGCCGAAAGGCATTGGTGACTCATTCGGCCCACGGAATCCGAACCAAATGTACGCATCCCCCCACCGACCGCTCCCGCCGAAAGGCATTGGTGACCGAGCAAAAATTCGCCTGATTCATGCCATGGCGGGCCCCCCCACCGACCGCTCCCGCCGAAAGGCATTGGTGACTCGGCCCACGGAATCCGAACCAAATGTACGCATCAGCAACCCCCCACCGACCGCTCCCGCCGAAAGGCATTGGTGACACATCTCCGAGGCACATTAGCAGGGCGCGGTGTTTCCCCCACCGACCGCTCCCGCCGAAAGGCATTGGTGACGCCCTCACCTCCCAATCAATGCAAGACCTATTTGCCCCCCACCGACCGCTCCCGCCGAAAGGCATTGGTGACTTTAGACTTCCGCCGTCTGGGAGCTTGGCGCGGTACCCCCACCGACCGCTCCCGCCGAAAGGCATTGGTGACAGCAAGCCGGACGCGCGGCCCGGTGGAGTGTAATTTCCCCCACCGACCGCTCCCGCCGAAAGGCATTGGTGACGCCCTCCTCTGTGTGATATACTGCCACGTAGCCGCCCTCCCCCACCGACCGCTCCCGCCGAAAGGCATTGGTGACACTCATCCTCGCATATCTCGTAAGCGTCTTGAAAGCTCCCCCACCGACCGCTCCCGCCGAAAGGCATTGGTGACTTCTTGTAGCCGTTGATGCCGCGAAAACATGCAATCCCCCACCGACCGCTCCCGCCGAAAGGCATTGGTGACATGCCCCGCACAATTCCGTTGATTCCCATCGAACCCCCACCGACCGCTCCCGCCGAAAGGCATTGGTGACCCTCCGATAGAGTAACGCCCAGCCCACGGGTTGCGTTCCCCCACCGACCGCTCCCGCCGAAAGGCATTGGTGACAATTCAACGTCTCCGTAGCGAGTTGCTAGACGGTCCCCCCACCGACCGCTCCCGCCGAAAGGCATTGGTGACGCGCGGAATCGTACGGCACGATTCCGCCATATTTGGTCCCCCACCGACCGCTCCCGCCGAAAGGCATTGGTGACGAGCCTTCAGCTCGCGGTATTGCCCTAAACGCTTTTTCCCCCCACCGACCGCTCCCGCCGAAAGGCATTGGTGACCGCGATTGCGATGTTACTGCCGACTCGAACGCTGTCCCCCACCGACCGCTCCCGCCGAAAGGCATTGGTGACCAGCGCAAGGAAGACTCCATCGAATCAAAGCTCTTCCCCCCACCGACCGCTCCCGCCGAAAGGCATTGGTGACTGGCGAAACAACAGGTCAACGAGGAGCTCATGAGCCCCCCACCGACCGCTCCCGCCGAAAGGCATTGGTGACAACAACACTCGGTGATTGTCTTTGTATGTGAGCTTACCCCCACCGACCGCTCCCGCCGAAAGGCATTGGTGACATAGAAATCTCCCGTGGTGAAGTAGGCGCACTGCTCCCCCACCGACCGCTCCCGCCGAAAGGCATTGGTGACGCGCAATTTGCAACACTGACAACAGTTGCGCTAGCTTGTCCCCCCACCGACCGCTCCCGCCGAAAGGCATTGGTGACTTTCTGCTGGATAAGCAAGGTCCTTAGCACGTCCTTGTTTTCCCCCCACCGACCGCTCCCGCCGAAAGGCATTGGTGACGAGCGGTGCACACCAGCAATAGAGCGCGACGTGCTCCCCCACCGACCGCTCCCGCCGAAAGGCATTGGTGACTTGTGACTGTCCACCTTACTGGCATCCCCACCACCTTTTCCCCCACCGACCGCTCCCGCCGAAAGGCATTGGTGACTTCCCGTTTTCGTCTACTGTATTTGTCTTACACTGGACCCCCACCGACCGCTCCCGCCGAAAGGCATTGGTGACCCTTTGCATGAAGTCACCTGTCTTGCATGACCGCCACTCCCCCCACCGACCGCTCCCGCCGAAAGGCATTGGTGACTGCAATCTTAGGACCAGATACGTCTGGCAAGTTTACGCCCCCCCACCGACCGCTCCCGCCGAAAGGCATTGGTGACTTTTTCGCATACTTCCATCGTCTTTTTCCTGTTGCCCCCACCGACCGCTCCCGCCGAAAGGCATTGGTGACCCATTTGCGACCCGACGACGTGTTTCAATCCAGACGCGCGCCCCCACCGACCGCTCCCGCCGAAAGGCATTGGTGACAGTCAATATCGACTCCGCATGACTTTGCTATGTCGCCCCCCACCGACCGCTCCCGCCGAAAGGCATTGGTGACAGGCAACAGAAACCAACGTCCAGTTGCCTGAATAGACCCCCACCGACCGCTCCCGCCGAAAGGCATTGGTGACAATCCTACATGGACATACGTCTTGTTTAGCAGTGGAGCCCCCACCGACCGCTCCCGCCGAAAGGCATTGGTGACACTTCGTGCGCTGGGGCGATGCCATTCAGCGCGGCGACCCCCACCGACCGCTCCCGCCGAAAGGCATTGGTGACAGCGGATTGCCTTCGACCTTAAGACCTTCGACCGTTTGCCCCACCGACCGCTCCCGCCGAAAGGCATTGGTGACAGCGGATTGCCTTCGACCTTAAGACCTTCGACCGTTTGCCCCCACCGACCGCTCCCGCCGAAAGGCATTGGTGACAGCGGATTGCCTTCGACCTTAAGACCTTCGACCGTTTGCCCCCACCGACCGCTCCCGCCGAAAGGCATTGGTGACTATTCGTAGGCGAGGCCTACGCTTTCGACACGCCGAGCCGTGCGCACCCGCCCCGGACGCTCCCTTTGCCGCGCAGATGCGACACCGCACCTCCACCGCCGCCGGCCGCGCCCTGTATAAACTGCGACAGCAAACCGTGGAACCGGTCTTTGGCATTATCAAAGCGGCGATGGGCTTTCGACGCTTCAGTCTACGCGGCCTTGAAAAAGTAAACCTGGAATGGGAGTTGGTGTGTCTGGCCTACAACGTGCGCCGCCTGCACACCCTTAAAATCAATGCCAAATGGGCTTGAGCCGGCGCGGCGGCGCGCAGGGGCCTGGTTAAACGCCCGTCCGCGACCTCTCGGCGGAAGGTTCCTGCGGCCCAAGTTCACCTTTGCCGATCGATCGAGGCCTAATTAATCCATGTCGCAAGTCGACTGCAATTAATTGCCGGATCAAGTCGTTCCTCAAGTCCGACAGGCTCCTAGTGAGTTTTCTCGATGGCTCACCAAGCTGTCTCATACAAAGAAACCACCTGCTGTGCCGTGGGGACCAACGGATTATTTTGGGGACTGCCGGATTCTAAAGCGTCGGTTGCCATCTTAGCCAGTGACGAACGGAATCGAACCTCGTCCATCTCCGGATAGTCTTTCAGGCGCGGGATCTTGAGCCGCCGATTCAACGCCTCCAGTCCCTCCACCAACGTGATGATCGCCGACTCGTCGCTCTCATCCGCACGGGACCAGCCCAACGCACGGGCCACGGTTGCGTAACGATCAACTGCTCCCTGCACGGAAAAACGTGTCACTGTGGGCAACAACATGGCGTTGGAAATTCCATGCGGCACATGAAAAAGCGCGCCGATGGGCCGACTCATGCCATGAACCAAGGCCACACTGCTGTTCGCGAAAGCCATACCACCTTGCGTAGCAGCCAGCATCATTCCCTCACGGGCGGTCCGGTTGCCGGGCTCGCGCCAAGCGATCTCTAGGTGCTCCCCGCATAATCGGATACAGGAAAGCGCCAAGGGATCGGTCAGCGGTGTGGCCAGACGAGAAACAAAGGCCTCGATGCCGTGGGTAAGCGTGTCCACGCCAACGGCCGCCGTCAGGGCTGGGGGCATGGTGAGCGTCAGCTCGTAATCCACCAATGCAACCGTGGGAAGCAGGTGCGCATCCAGCATCATCATCTTCACGTCGCGCTTGGTATCTGTGATGACCGCCACCTTGGTCACCTCACTGCCCGTCCCGGCCGTGGTCGGAATGGCAAACAACGGCAAGCCTGCCACCGGCACGTTGTGACGGCCCATGAAACGCGCCAAGGGCGGCGCATTGGTGGGCAGGATCGAAATGACCTTGGCGCAATCAATCGGGCTGCCTCCCCCGAGCGCCACGACCGCCTGAGCACCGCAGGCCTGTAGTCGAGCAAATCCCTCCAAGACATTGTCCTCACTCGGGTCAGGTTGAACATCGGCAAATACCTCGGTGGCAATGCCGACCGCAGCTAGATCAGCGACGAGCTGCGGAGCAAGACCACTCGACACCATGAACGCGTCGGTGACGAGCAACACGCGAGCGATCCCCCGGCGATGCAACTGTGGGGCCAGTTCGCGGGACGCGCCGGCCCCGGTAATAATCGTTGATGGAATATTAAATTGGGCACTCATGACGGATCACCACCCCTGCGCCCGGACATAGCCCTTGTCCCAGCGGGACAAGACCACCCGCTGGCGGGTATAGAATAACACGCCCTCGTTGCCCTGCACATGCAGGTCACCGTAGAAACTGTCGTTCCAACCGGAGAAGGAAAACAGTGCCATGGGTGCGGGGACACCGATGTTGATGCCCACCATGCCACACTGGATCTCCTGCGTGAACTGACGTGCCGCCGATCCACTACTGGTGAATATCGTCGCTCCGTTGCCAAAGCTGAGCCCGTTCATGGTGGCAATAGCCTCATCGAGCGAATCCGGTCGCATCAACGATAGCACTGGACCGAAGATTTCCTCTTGGAAAGTAGACATCTGCGGTTGCACGTGATCCAACAGGGTCGGACCAACGAAGAAGCCTTTGGTGGGCACCGCGGCTCCACGGTAGGCGACCTCGGCACCCGTCGCGGGCGCGGTATCAATGATCTCGTTCACGCGTGCTTGCGACACGCCATCAATAACCGGCCCCATACCAGCGGTGTCGTTGGCACTGGTGTCGTCCACCTTTAGGATCGAGAGGGCTCCACTGACGCGCTCGCGCCACTCGTCGGCCGTCTTGCGCCCAACTCCCATGAGCACCGAACCGGCCATACAACGCTGGCCGGCGCAACCGAAGGACGAACCCAAGATCGCGCGCAGAGTCGAGTCGGGCTCAGCATCCGGCATAACCAGCAACACGTTCTTCGCGCCTCCGGCCGCCTGGCAGCGTTTCCCGTGGGCTGTTGACAGGGTGTAAACGTGTTTCGCGACCCGGGAGGAACCGACAAAGCTGACGGCGGCAATCCCCGGGTGGGTACATAGCGCGTCCACCACTTCACGGCCACCATGCACGACATTGAACACGCCTGGGGGCAGACCAGCCTCATTGAAAATTTCCGCCAGACGCATCGCCGTCAGTGGCACCTTCTCGCTGGGCTTGAGGACAAACGTGTTTCCACAAGCAATAGCCAAGGGGAACATCCACATGGGCACCATGGCGGGAAAGTTGAACGGGGTGATGCCAGCGCATACGCCAATGGGTTCGCGCATCGTCACCGCATCGATCTGGTCTGCGACCTGAGGGAGACTTTCGCCTTTGACGAGATGGCCGATACCACAGGCGAACTCCACGACCTCGATGCCACGCCGCACATCGCCGCGCGCCTCGTCAAGCGTCTTGCCGTTCTCGCGAGTGATCAGCCGGGCGAGTTCATCAGCGTGGATCTCCAAGAGCCTTTTGTATTCAAAGAGAATCGCAGCACGCTTGGGCACAGCCAGTGCCGACCAAGTGCGGAAAGCGCGGGTGGCGGACTGAACTGCGGCATCGACCTCCGGCGGGCCACTCATGGGAACACGCGCAATGACGTCGCCGCGCGATGGATTAAAGACGTCGCCCCAATGGGTGACGCTGGATACGGAAAGTTTACCGTCTATCAAGTTACTTAGGTTCATGGTAGTCTGGCGCGCGGACCGTAAAGGGAGAGGTCGAGCGGTGTGCGCTCAGGGAGGAATTTCACCCAGCGCCGTCCGCTCGCTTCACCCCTAATTGTGGTCAGTCCGGACTCGCCGTTGTTGTCGTGGAGGAGTTGGTCGGGACCATTGCGATTCATAAAAATCGAGTGATCCATGGCAGCAGTGACGTAGTTGCCCGCGATCTCCATATGATTGCTGTTCTCGTCGGGGTAGATGCCGTGCGCCCAGTAGTTCTGGCCAACGTCGTGAATGTAATTCTCCAGCACGCGCGTGCCCGGCTGCTCGCCGACGAGATAAATACCGCCGCCATCACCGGCCTGTTGCATGATGTGCTCGATGCGGTTGCGGCGAATCAGATTGCTGTGGCAGTTGGTGAAACCCGCAGCCCATCGCCAGCCGACACTAATTGCCGAATAGGGCAAATTGCGGATGAGATTGTGCTCAATCGTGACGTGGTGAGCATAGGTGACACTTACTGCCACACTGCCGAAATCGACGCGACCGCAGTCGATAAACGAATTGTCAGCGATAACGATTTGCGCCGGCGCCTCTCGCACCGTGGTCGAGGTATGTTGCCACATCTCATCCGAGTTCGGCAATTTTTCCTGCCGTTCCACCCATCCTCCTAATGTGGAAAAATCCCGGTGTAGCGGATGCTTCGCGCCCGTGTAATCGGAGATTCTTCCAACTTGGACGGCGTTGGAACCCACCCTCAGAAAATGGCAGCGGTCCACACGTCCGTTGCGCGTACCGATTTCGTAGGATACCGCTCCCTCTCCTAAGTCGCGGAAGGCACAGTTTTCCACCGCCGTGTCGTGGGCGTAGAGGAAACGCAGGGCGGCCCCCGGCGAAAACGTACGCGATCGGTCAACGGCCCAAGCCCCGGCCTGCACGCCGAGGCGCCCTTCCTCGGGCATCTCCCAATCGGTTTCGGCGAATTCCATATTCTGAAACCGAACGCCACGCACCAGGCGCTCCGAGGTCCCCTTAATAATAATCAGTTCCCTTAAAATAGGGGCACTGAAGATATTTTGATTAGGATCTTCGCCGGGGGCCACGCGGAGATAAAGCGCCCCCTTAATGCTATCTAAAAACCACTCACCGGGCTGATCCGCAAATGCCAATGCGTTTTCCAGCCAAACCCGGCTGTGCGACGTCTCTGTGATCCGACTGCTACTTACATCTGTGCCTATGCCGCGGCGGGCCAAGACGCTATTACGAGAAATTTCCGCCACTGGCTGGCGGTTGAAATGCCAGTGCGCGATGGTATTCAATTCCACGCCCGTCAGGCCCGACCAATCCTCCGGCAAGTCTTCCTGAATATCCAACCGGCGCCTCTCCTCAGAAATCTGGGCCACGGTGTAATAACCCTCATCAGGTTCCCGCGCCCGCGGCAATGACTCGCCCGACCTGAACAAACTGCGAAACACCCAATTACCGGCGCGGGCCTCCGGAATCTCCAATATCCAAAGACTGTTGTTCATCCGCTTCCAAGCTGCTGGCAAGAGTCGCGCACCTGATAAGACTACCTTCTCGCCGGGGACCCCGGAAAATGTCACCGAATATTGTCCATCACCGAGGTCCTCCGGTGTGAATTCCACTGGCTCAGACAATCGGTAAATACCTTCGCGAAAACGGATAGCTGCGTCTCGTGGAAGTCCTTTCTGGATCCGTTCGCGCAAAACTATCTTCGCGCGAGCCAGCGTCGCGACGGGGCGCTCCTGGGAGCCATCCGCATCGTCGTTACCATTAGGGGCCACCCAAACTACAGAAGTCGCGATTAGCGAAACCGGCAGCCAACAAAGACCCAAGCTGAACAAAAAGATAAGGTATTTAGTTTTCATTTTAATCAGGGTTAAAGATCGGGCACTGCGGGTGGCTTGATTCCCGACCAGCCGGAAACCATCTTGCCAGAATCCTCATCGACTGGGCCGACTGGCAGACTCCGGCTCCATGCCAAGACGCTGGTGGCCAGTCGTTCGACGATGTCAGGATGTTCGCGGGCCAAATTGTTCAGCTCGGTCGGATCTTCCGGCAACGCGTAGAGCTCGACGCGACTACGATCCGGATTAAGCAGCAGTTTCCAGTCACCGTCACGAACGGCCAGCCGTGGGCTGTGATTGACCGCATCGCCAATGATCGCGAAACGCCACTCCCAGAACAGCGGTTTTCCACGCGGACGAGATTTACCGAACAAAATATCGACGACATTTTCTCCGTCGGATGTCCGACCAGCCTCCATGGCTGAACCGGTGATAGCGGTCAAGGTCGGCCGCAGATCCAGGGCCGAGATCACCGAAGTATCGTCCACCCTTCCGGCGGGGATATGGCCCGGCCATCGCGCAATGAGGGGAACCCGGATACCCCCTTCATAAATGCTGCGCTTGCGCCCCCGAAAAGGACCGGTGCTACCGACGCCACTGTGACCGGCGTTGATCACATGAATATCCTCCGGGCCGTTGTCGCTGGTGAAGACCACCAGCGTGTTTTCCGCCAGACCCATCTCTTCGAGCGCGGCAAGTAAACGGCCGATCTCAGTATCAAGATCGGTGACCGAAGCCATGTAAACTTCCGCCGCACTGTGGAAGGGGAAATCCACCCCCGGACGGAGACGGGCATAGGGTCGCAACTGATCGGGCCTCGGATTAAGTCGCCCGTGAGGCAGTAGCGCCCACAGCTGGACGTAAAACGGCGCGTCACGGTGGTTTCGGATAAAGCCTATCGCTTCATCCACGAAAGTTTGAGAAGATCTCGCCCGGTAATAAGGATCGTTGCCGGGTCCCGCACCACCAAACGGTTCCCCACTACCCACGTAATCGAATCCGTAGGCCCGCTCTGTTGGTCCCTGGCCGACGTCAGTGGCCGGTTCGCGTCCGAGCACGGCCGCGACATTATTCCGTAAATGCCACTTGCCGATGTGAGCCGTGGCGTAGCCCGCCCGTTTCAAATCCGAAACCAGCGTCGGGCGATTGGGGTCGAGGAATTGGGGCATCTTCCGAGACTCATTATCCACGATGGAACCGAAGTGACCGTGAATACCTTCGCGGGCAGGAAACTCGCCGGTCAAGAACGCCGCGCGACTCGGTGAACATACCGCCGACGCCACATAGAATTGAGTGAACCGAGCGCCTTGTTGGGCGAGTCGGTCAAGATGGGGAGTCTCTACCTGTGGGTGCCCCTGACTCGTGAGATCTCCCCAGCCGAGATCGTCGGCGAGGATGAAGACGATATTGGGAGGTCGGGCAGGGCTGAGGAGTGCAACCACGCAAAAAAGTAGTAACAATTTCAGTTTCATAATGAGGTAAGTAGTTTGGAAATTTTTTGGAAGCGGGCGAAGCGTGCAGTTGAGTCTTCCCGCGGAATGTAGACGACCGGGACCGGAACCATGGCATTTTGAGCTGCTGGCACCGAATCCCAGATCCCCAACCCGATGCCGGCACAAATTGCAGCGCCTAAAGCCCCCAGTTGCGCCCCCGCAAACGCCCTCACTTCACAACCAAGTCCATCGGCAAAAAGTTGGCACCAAAACTCGCTGCACGTGGCGCTTCCCGAAAGCGAAACGGAACGAGTTGGGCCGGTGGTTCTGCTCAAGGATTCCAAATGGATTCGATGTGCGAAAACAATCCCTTCGCAGACGGCGCGCAGTAAGTCGCCCTGACCATGCTGAAGTCCTAGGCCGACAAATGCCCCAGTTTCTTGGGCAACGTTTGGGATAAAATACAAATCGGATAGCTCGGTTTGCTCCGCATTTGCCAGTGCCTCGGTAGGTTCAAGCTCGCACTCGCTCAACGCTCTTAAAGCCCAATCAAAATTCGCCATGGCACCCGGGCTGCCCTCCACGACTAACCAACGATCAGGCCGAGCTGCTGGATTGATCAGGAAGTGAGAAACTCCCTCCTTCGGTTTATCGGCCACGTAGGCTTGGGTGATCGACCACGTCCCTGCTACGACGGACACCCCGCCAGGTGACCAGACCCCACTGCCGAGTGCAGCGGCCTCGCAATCAATACATCCCGTGAATACTGGGGTCCCGGTCGGTAAACCCGTTTCCTCGGCAACATGAACCAAGATCCCACCGGCGAAAGAAAAACTTTCCTGGGGGAGCGCGAAGGCGGGTTCCTTGCGCCGCATGCGCTTGGAAAGATAGTCGAGCAGTCCGGCCGCCCCGGCGTCCGTAAAATCGGAACAGACAACACCCGTTAGTTTCGCCCGGATAAAGTCCTTCCAACAGAGGGAAAATCGCAGGCTACGGACCAAATCAGGCTCGCTGGCCGTGAACCAATCGTGAAGCGGACCGAGCTGGCCCGGATAAGGTTGCTGGCCTCGCGCTGCTTCCGTGGGCAGAACAAACTCAGAAGCCCGGGAATCGCCGGACAGGATACCGGCACGGAGTGGCGCTAGATCTTCGTCGACGAAGACCGCACCATTGCCACAACCGGCGATACCAATCGCACAGACATCATTTCCGTCTGGGCCGACCGCCTCCCGAAGTACCTGTCGCGCTGCGGCCCAGGTATCAGAAGCGTCGCGCTCCACCCAGCCAGGATGGGGTCTGTACACCGGAACAGAGCGTTCCGCTCCTCGAGTGACGCGCCCCTTACAATCGACTAGGATGGCCTTAACGACAGTGCTGCCGATATCGATACCGACCAAACGATTTCTATTACTCTGTGTCATTAAATTCATCTAAGGAATCACCAATTCCACAAATCCGGCAGGAAACATCGTAAAGTGGAACGTAATTCCGGTTCCCTCCGACAGCATATGCATACTTCCCCATAACTAATTGAGTGACGATTTTCGTTGAACGAATAAAATGACACTGCGGCGTTTTGTATCCGCAGTGTCATAACAATAATTTTCAAATCACCAAGATTTAGTGAGCGTCAATTTCATCATACGAGGGTCCAATGGCCGCCACATAATTCCACTATTACCAATCACAGCACGTTCGTCGAACAGGTTACTTATCGCCAACGAAACGCCTAGATTTTTTCCAAGACCGTAGTTCGCGTTCAGATTATAGCTATCGAAGGCAGGGATCTGTTGAGCACCCGCAGCCGAAGAGAGAGGGCGATCACCGTTGTGAACCACGCCACCACCGATCGATAGACCACCATGGCTACCGATATCCGGAAATTTGTAGCGAACTTGCAATTGGCCGCGATAACGTGGTTGCCCACCTGCCTGTAGCCCGAGAGAACCGATAGTCGTGTCTCGCACATCGACGTCCACCCAACCAGCACGAACGGAAAGTCGGGATCCACTGTAGGTCAAAGTGTACTCGTAACCATCCGAAGTAGTTTGCCCCCCATTCTCGAAAAACGAATTATTCGGCGGTGCGAGGCGCAGCGCAATACCGTCGGCTTGCACCTCGTATTTAACCACTTCAAAATTTAGCTTCTCCTCAAAGAAGGAAAATCGTACGCCCACTTCCTCCGATGAACCTGTCACCGGAGAGAGAGGCGAACCGTCAAGACGAAGCGCCCCGCCAGACTGAGGCTGAAAGGTTTCGCTATATTGATAGTAGAGCGAAACACTATCAACCGGCCTCACGATGATGCCATAACGAGGAGTATTCGCCTTAGTGGCTGGATCGGTAATCAGTGGATAGGGACCAGCACCAAGTTCCACATGACGGGATGAGTTGACCTCACTATGACGCCATCCACCTACCAAAATTACGCGACCCTTGTAGGCGTTGAGTTGATAAGTTCCTGAATAACCGCTCGTTTCAAGTTCACCTAGCGTATTTGAGACCGCTTTACTGGCTGGAAACGCGGGTTTAGGATCATCATATACCGGAGACAGGAGATCAATTGAGCCAAGCGGAACTCGGCGAACATTACTGCGAAAGTCGGTCAAGAAAGTATCGGCCGCCAGAATGAAAGAATGCTCGATATTTCCGACCTCGTACCTTCCAAATAAGTTGGCTTCTACAAAGGTGTAATCCTCCCAACGGTTCAACCAAAACGCGCGACGATTCACGGTGCGGCTGTCTGCGGCAAGACTCAAGAACTCAACCTGTTCAATAGGATTGTTGATGTAAGTCTGTTGAGCTGCAACCCGGGCCGAGAGATTATCATTAATCTGATGTTCGACAATCATGCGCAATTTCTCTTTATCAACCTGAGAATTGACCCAAGGTTCGTCGATTCTACGAGTGTCTGGTACCGTGAGTTCACGCTGGCCAGTTACTGTATTCAAAACGGAAGGTATCCAGTTATCTTCCTGGTAATCCTGCCTCATCAACTCACCGAATAAGGTCACTTTCGTTGCCGGAGAGAGTCGCCATTCCAATACGGGTGCGATGAAGGTTCTATTCATGTCCTTGAAATCACGGTTATACTCGACGCTTCGGTAGGCCGCATTTACCCGATATAAAAGACTCTTACTGTCGTTGATTGGACCGGTGACATCGGCGGTGAAATGATAATTGCTGTAATCTCCAATAGTCAGTGACAATTGTTGCCACTGGATATCCTTCGGGAGTTTAGAAACTCGATTGATAATACCCCCAAGCCCCTTGGGATTCGCATACAAATTGGATGAGGGACCTTTGATAACTTCGAGTTGCTGGATATGAACGAAATCACCACCTCCCCATTCTTGCACGTCACGCATCCCATCAACATACGATTCGTTGGATGAAAATCCACGGATCGAAAAGGCATCCTGTTGACGGGTTCCCCCGGATAGAGTTCCGCCGAGCAACGGAATCACATCCGCCAATTCCACGGCTCCAATATCTTTGATGAACTGATCACTCAGAATCGCGATACTTTGTGGTATATCTTTTAACTTTTGTCTAAAACGCGAAGCTGAGGCACTCTCGGTGGGAGAATAGCCATCATCGGATTCAGTGGAAACCGTAAATGGGCTTAAGTAAACGGCATCATCCGTTGAATCCGATTTTTGAGAGGGAGAAGCAACCGATTGAGCCATACTTCGGTGCGAAGCGGCGAAAACTAAAATTACGCCAAAAGTGCAGCGCAAAATGTTCCGGGATTTTTTCATGATGTAAGAGATAGCATTTAAGGTTTTTGAACGGCTTGATTAACGAGCTGGAAGAAAGATCAATTGAGCTGATTAGCACTTTCTCCTTGTCCCACAGATCAAACACTGTTCCACTAGTCAAGCATCGAAATGAAATCCTCACCGTCTTCCTCATCCTCTGAGAGTTACCCAGTGCCTGCGCTCGAACGCGCCCTAAGCATTCTGGAATTGCTCGCCGACCACCCTGACGGGATGCGCATGCGAGAGATCGCGGACCACCTTTCCCTTCCCTCCAACAGTGTTTTTCGGATCACGGGAAAGTTGGAAGACCGAGGCTATCTGCTTCGCGATGGGGAGGATATGCGCTACCGTTTGTCGCGAAAGTTACTGGCGCTGGGCTATGCGGCGGTTGGAGAGGACAAACTCACCGAACAGTCACTGGACATCATGCGTCGACTGCGGGATGAGACCCATGAAACCGTCCTAGTGGGAATTCGCGACGACGTGGAAGGGTTGGTCTTGGAGCAAGTGGCCTCGACTCAACCAGTTAAATTTCTGGTCGATCCCGGGACGCGATTCCCACTCCACACCTCCGCACCGGGCAAGGCGGTGATAGCCTTTCTTCCCGCCGAAGAGCGGGAGGCCCTACTCAGTAGAATGGTATTTACCCGCTTCAACGCGAACACCCTCGATTCCCGGGGAAAATTTGAGGCGGATCTCGTCAATGTGACGGCCCTCGGCTACGGATTGGATCGAGGCGAGCAAATCGACGGCCTGCATTGCGTTGCTTCTCCGATCTTCAATCACCGGGGCTACCCCATGGCCGCGCTTTGGCTCACCGGCCCCAGCTTTCGTTTTCCTCCTTCCGATTTTGACCGAATAGGGAAGAAGGTTGCCGCCGCGGCGCAGCTAATTTCCAAGCGCTTTGGTTACAAAATTTTGTGATCCCCCTCTCTTCGTTCCCTCTGCCTCTTATTTCCATCGTATCCTAATGTCCATTACATCTACTTTGCAGAACCAAACCGCCCTCGTGACCGGAGGCTCCAAAGGCTACGGCACCGGAATTGCCGCTGCTCTAAAGCTGGCCGGTGCCAAGGTGTGGATCACTGGCCGCGATGAAGGAGCCCTTCGGCAGAGCGCCACCACGCTCGGAGTCGAGTGGATCCGCGCGGACGCCACCATGCCCTCCGACTGGGACCACGCGATAAAGACCGTGACGGCCGAAACCGGCCGCCTCGATATTCTAGTCAACAATGCCGGTGGGGGCGTGAAAATCGCTGCCACCGAGGATCAAACCGACGAGAGTATCGCCGAGGTGATTGCCTTGAACCTCACCGGCGTAGTCTACGGGTGCCGCCGCGCGGCGAAAATCATGCGCCAACAAAAGGCCGGTATCATCGTGAATATCTCCAGTGTGGCCGGTCACCATGCCTGGCCCACTTGGGGTGTCTATGGTGCCGCCAAAGCCGGCCTGAATCATTTCTCCAAATCACTTTATATCGAGCTTCGGCCCCACGGCGTGAGAGTAACGACCGTCTCCCCGTCGTGGGGAGTCACAGACTTCACCGATGCCGCCGGCATTGGTCCACATGATGCCGAGACGTTAGCAAAGTGTATCAAGCCGGCGGAAATCGGGCAATTGGTCGCCGAACATTGTGCACTACCACCTCACCTGTGCGTGCAGGAAACAATTCTCTGGCCGATGATCCAGGAAGTAGCCCCGCTCTGATTCACGCCGTCCGACGAAGTTCCGCGCGATCTTGCACCAATCCGATGCCAACCTTTAACTTTGATCTCGTTGTGGTAGGCGCGGGCAGCGGTGGTTTTGCCGCCGCCCTCGCCGCTGCCCGACTCGGCTGCCAGGTGCTCATCATTGAAAAAAATGGCTCGCTCGGCGGTAACGCCGCGTCCGGGGGAGTCAACAATTGGGAGCCTGGCGTCGGTGGAACCGGCATACCGTTCGACCTCTACAAGCGGCTCAAAAAAATTCCCGACGCGGTTGGTATTTACAATTTTGGCCGGCACTTCGCGTGGCAGGGACCGGAGATCAATCCTAAGTTCCCAGGTGGTGAACTGGTGATCGACCGCACCAAAATCTATCTGGACACCCTGCGACGTTTTGGTGCCCCGCCCCGAGACCAGGCCGAAAAATTCCGCCGCGAACATTGGCATGGCGTGCCATTCGAGCCGGCGCCTTACGCGACAGAAATCGAGCGGCTGCTGGCCGAGACCACCCGCTGCACGGTGTGGAAAAACACCGCCTTCGCCGACGTTAGCCTAAAAGACTCTCGTGTTCGCTCCCTCACCCTTAGCAACGGCCATAAGGTTACCGCAGACTTTTTTGTCGATGCCACGGCGGATGCCCTGGTCGCACAAAAACTAGGCTGCCAAATGTCCCTTGGACAAGAGGCCCGCTCGCTCTACCAAGAACCGAGTGCCCCGCATCAGCCCAGCGACCGGCTCAACGGAGCCACACTCATCTACCGCGTCAGCCGCAATGGGAAATCCACTGCAAAAATAGATCCGTTGCCGATGGAGATCCCCGCCGAATGTTGGTGGGCGGAAACGTTTCCCATTGCGGCAATCACCCAGTATCCTAACGGCGACTACAACGTCAACGCGCTGCCGGTCATCGCTGGCCGGGAGGCCTTCAATCTGGGCTACCAGCGGGCGCGCGCCGAATGCGAGCGTCGCATCCTCGCGCACTGGCACCATGTCCAAACGGTTTATCCCGAGTTTCAGGAGTTCAGACGGGTCTGGGTCGCCCCGGGTTTTGGGGTTCGCGAAGGTCCCCGCCTGGTCGGGCGCTATGTTCTCACGGAGCACGATCTTCTGGCCGGTGTTTCAGGCCAGTCCCACGAAGATATCATTGCGATCGCCGATCACGCTCGCGACACCCACGGAGCCGACACCGGCCGAGCAGGCACCGGTGAGTTGCCGGCCCCCTATGGCATTCCCTTCCGCTGCTTGTTGCCCGTTGAGGTCGATAATCTCGCGGTCGCCTGCCGGGGAGCCAGTTTTTCGTCGGTCGCCGCTTCAAGCTGCCGGCTTTCGCGCACCATGATGCAGCTTGGACAGGCCGCCGGGACGGCCGTGGCTCTAGCCATGCGCAACGGGCTTGCCTCGCTATCCACCCTGCCACCGGCGCAATTGAAAGAGGCCCTCGCCAAACAGCACGTTGAGCTCACTTGGCCACGTCCGACAACAATGATCGATTACCTAAAAGCCGAAGATAGCTGACCGATCATGATCCTTCCTGACCGCACAGAATCGTTCGCCCGCCTTCAACACTTGCGAACTATCGATGTACTCATCGTTGGCGGCGGCATCAACGGTGCTGGTATGTTGCGCGAACTCGCGCTCAATGGTGTTGACTCCTTGCTCGTAGACAAATCCGACTTCGCCGCCGGTGCCACCTCCGCCTCCTCGAGAATGATCCATGGTGGTTTGCGTTACCTTGAAAACGGCGAGTTCCGGCTCGTGCGGGAATCATTGCGAGAGCGCGACTGGCTGTTGCGGATGGCCCCACATGCTGTCCGTCCATTGCCGACCACCATCCCGGTTTTCTCCCGCTGGTCCGGTTTCAGCAACGCGATCAAACGATTCTTCGGTCGGTCGACCCCGCCGTCCGCACGAGGCGCCGTGCTCATCAAGATCGGCCTTACGCTCTACGACGTGCTCACGGCCCGGCGGCGTGTGCTACCGCCCCATCTCTTCCACGGTCGGACAGAAGCCCTCCACCTCCGACCACAACTCCACCCGGGCATCGTCTGCACCGCCACCTACCATGATGCTCAGGTTGCTCTACCCGAACGACTGTGTCTCGAAATCATCGCCGATGCCTGTGCGGTACATCCCGGCGCTTTCGCGCTAAATTACTGCGCGCTTAGCCGCCGCGAAGATGACAACGTCATCTTATGCGATTCCGTGACCGGGACGGAATACAGCGTTCGCCCGAAGGTGATCGTGAACGCCGCCGGAGGCTGGATCGATTTCTCCAATGCGGCGCTGGGGCAGACCACGCGGTGGATCGGCGGCACCAAGGGTTCGCACCTCGTGATTGACCATCCAGAATTGCTGGCGGCTTGTCGTGACGAGCAGCTTTTCTACGAAAACCCCGATGGTCGGGTGTGTATCTTTTTCCCCGTAAACGGCCGAGTCCTAGTGGGCTCCACCGACATCCGAATCGAAAACCCCGATTTGGCGATCTGCGATGAAGTGGAGACCGACTACATGCTCCAAAGTGTGCGAACCGTTTTCCCGCAGATTCAGGTGGGACGTGAGCACATCATCTCAAAATTCTGCGGGGTCCGCCCCCTGCCCGCAAGCGAAGCTGGATTCACCGGCCGTATTTCCCGCGACCATTCCTTCCGTTCCCTACCGACCGCCGCAGACCGCCCCTGGCCGGTTCACGCGATGATCGGGGGTAAATGGACCACCTTCCGTGCATTCGCCGAACTGGTGACAGACCATGTACTCTCCGACCTCGGACGCAAGCGCACCACCTCTTCGGCAGCCCGCCCCATCGGCGGCGAGACGCCATCGGATACGGAAAACGAAGCGAATCTTCGTCAGATTTTGCAGTATGAAGCGGTCGTGCATCTCGACGATCTCCTGCTGCGACGGACGCCACTCGGCCTCTACGGTTACTGGACCGAAGAACGGCTACATTCAGTGGCCCGACTCGCTGCCGAAGCGCTCGGCTGGGATGGCAAACGGCTTTCCGATGAACTGTCTCGCACCCGGGATATACTGACCCGCCGTCACGGCATCCGATTTACGGCAACCAACCCTACTTGCTCAACCTCCTAACAACATCTCAATCTCATGTTCAACGCCCATAAAGTCCGCCTCAACCGCTTCCTAGCCGCCGATGGCCGCTGTCTCGACGTCGCCATCGACCATGGCGTTTTCAACGAGCACGCTTTTCTCGACGGCCTTGAGGACATGCCCGCTGTCGTCCGCTCCCTGGTCGCCGCCGGCCCCGATGCCATCCAGATGAACATCGGCCAAGCCGACGTGCTACAAACCATTCCCGGTCCGCGCAAACCCGCCCTCGTCCTCCGCACCGATGTAGGGAATCTCTACAACGCCACCACCCATAAAGTGATGTTCAACCAGCTTGTCCATTGGGACGAGCCCATCATCGGCGCGCTAAAAGCTGATGCAGCCTGCGTCGTTTGCAACTTGCTGCTCATGCCCGGAGAACCCGAACTCCACCGCCAAACTGCACTTAATGCCGCGCGCCTTCGCGCGGTATGCGAGCAATACGGAATGCCTTTGATGATCGAGCCGCTTGTCCTTCGCGCCAACGAAGCGAAAGGTGGCTACCAAGTGGACGGAAACAAAAACCTCATCGTATCTCTTGTCCGCCAAGCCCGCGAACTGGGTGCCGACGTGATAAAGGCAGACCCCACCGAACACCCCGAAGACTATCACGAGGTCGTGCAAGCTGCCCGCTGCCCGATTCTGGTTCGCGGCGGCGGCAAGAAGCCCATCGAAACCGTCTTCCAAGAGGCGGCCGCCTATCTGGCTCAAGGTGCCCATGGCCTAGTTTACGGTCGAAACGTTTACCAGCACCCGAATCCTTCACGCATCGTCGCGGCTTTAATGTCGATGATCCACGAAGGGGTCGATGCTGCGCGGGCCACGGCCATTTACGAAGCCCGCGACTAAGTCCGCTCATGTCTACCCCTAACCCAAACGGCGTTCCCTCTCCCTCGAGTTTAACGAAGCGGGAAAAACTTTTGTTTTCCACCGGCGGCGGGCTTCAGCAGTTCGCCAACACCGCCCCCCAATACCTAGCGAACCCGATCTTTAATCTAGTGCTGGGACTCAACCCAGTTCTGATCGGCACCGTGCTGGCTATCGCCCGCCTGTGGGACGCGCTCTCGGATCCCCTGGTAGGCAATCTCTCCGATAATATCCGCACCCGTTGGGGACGGCGACGACCGTTCATGATTGCAGGAGCCCTACTCACCGGAGCCAGCTTCATCGCGATGTGGTGGCTGCCCCGCGAGGCCAGTGACTCATTTTACTTCGTTTGGTTCCTCGTCACAATCCTCTGCTTCTTCACGGGTGTAACTCTATTCATCGTACCATGGAACGCCCTCGGCATCTCCCTTGCCAACGGCTACGACGAGCGAACCAGCCTTTTCGCATTCGCCGGGATTAGTCACAAAGTCGTCGGATTCGGCACCGGTTGGCTGTATCCCCTCGCGCAAATCGCGGTCTTTCAAGATACGCTAGCCGGGGTTCGCGTGGTGGGCTTGGTTTGCGGCATCCTCGTCACCACCCTTTGTCTCACGGCCGCGATTCTCCTGAAGGAACCGGCTGGCAGCCAAGCCCCCGCTGCGCAGCATCGCGAGCCCTTCATCAAGGCCATGCGAGTGGTGCTGAGCAATCGCGTGCTGCGTATCTTCTCCCTCGCCTGCCTAGCCACGATGACGTCGCTTTACTCCGTCTCCAGCCTCGGTCTCTACATCAATATCTACCATATTTACGGCGGAAACAAAGTTGCCGCCGCCACGATGATGGGCATCTGGGGAACGACATTCAATGCTATCGCCCTGCTATCCATTCCGGGCGTGATGTGGATGGCCGGTCGTATCGGCAAGCACCGCACCATCATGATGGCGCTGGGCATGGTATTTGTGTCTGCCCTCCTCAAATTCGTGCTCTACACCCCTGACGCGCCTTTTCTGCAACTCACGACCGCGCTGCTCCAAGCTCCGGGACTAGCCGCCTATCTGGTGCTGGTAAACTCTATGACAGCGGATATTGTCGACTACGACGAATCGCTCAATGGCCGTCGCCGAGAGGGTCTGATCTCAGCCGCCAATTCGTGGATAACCAAGATGGGGGTTTCGCTTTCCTTCATCCTCGCTGGATTGGTCCTCAACGTAACCGGATTTGATGCCGGCCTAGGGAATGATCAGGCCGACGGCACGGTCCTCGGCATGCGTATTTTGTTTTGCGCCATACCCGCCACCGGCACCCTCGTCGCCATCATAATGCTCCGGGGCTATCCTCTCACAAAATCTAAAATCGAGGAGATTCAGCAAAAACTTAAACCACACGACGCTCCGACCCAAGCAAAGCGGTAAACTCATCATTTACCACATTCCGACTTACTGCTGCACATTGCCCACACTATCCAAGATCCGGGGGTTAGACGGCAGCAATAGCTTATCGGAACCTGCCCGATCAGACCACGAAATTTTGATAGAAAACCCACCAGTCGACAATTCATCGTGAGCCTAGATTTGCGTCGACGGTGAGTTGAGCAGTCTGTTTCCCGCCAGTGGAAGCAACGGCTTACGGGGGTATGATGGCTACCCGAGCTGGGCTGCTAGGCTCTTCCGCCCATCTCAGCGCGGCCACAACGCAGTTTCGAGGGGGGCTTATTCCAGAGGGGACCGGCCTGGGACTTGCGCCAAGGTCGCGCCGTCTCTCGTCGTTACCGCAACCGCCGCATCGGTGAATTCTTAAAGGAACTCGACCTCACCGAAGGCCGCTCCACCGGCATTTCCAAGATCATCAAAGCCATGACGGCCAACGGCTCGCCCCTACCCGAGTTCGAGACCGACGACGAACGCTCCCATTTCATCCTGCGCCTGCCGGCCCACCCCCGCGCCACCGCAGTCCCGTCCAGCACCGATACCCCGGTGAAAACTAGGGTGAAAACTAGGGTGAAAACTAGGACTAAAATTCTCGAACTCATCTCCCTCACCCCGGAGATCACGGCGGGAGAACTTGCGACCCTTATCGGTCTCACGACCAAGGGCGTCGAGTGGCAACTTACGAAGTTGAAACAGGAAAACCTCATCCGCCGCATCGGTCCCGCCAAAGGGGGGTGTTGGGAGATCATCCCCGACGCCAGTTAAACCGCTCCGACTCCCTTCCCCACTCCTCCCTCCCTCTTGAACACTTCTTCTCTCAAATCCTTTGCTCCCGCTGTTCGTCTTCAGTTGATGGAAGCGGTCACACGCAAGCTGGACTTTGTGCTCACCGGCGACACCGCCGACTTACGCGCCGCGACCGCCCAACGCGAAAGCCTGCGCCGGAAAAACGAGCAGGACCGCACTGGCTTGGTGGAGCGAGTGGCCGCTGACACCCATCGAAGCACTACGCGAAGGCTGGAGCGACCGACGATTCACATGGCGGAATTTTTCGCTTCGGCATCAGTATTTCGGGTAACCGATGTCCTGCTCCCCTACCAGCGAATGCTCACTTGAATTGAGCGGACGCCTTCATTTCCGCGATCACAAATCGGGTAAATTCTCGGATGTCATGCCGCACCGAAGCCTCTTCCAGTGCTGCCATGTAAATCGGCCGATGCTCGACCCGAATTACCGTCCAAGGGTATCCCCCGGCGGCCAGCATCGCATTAAGGATAAACCGTCCGATCCGGCCGTTGCCGTCCTCGTAAGGATGGATGTAGACAAAACAAAAATGCCCCAACACCGCTCGAACTCCCGCAGAAGATTCCTGCGCGAGTAGTTCAAGCAGAGTATCCAATAATTCTGCCACCGCGTCATGGGGAGGCGGCACATGCTGAGACCCTCGGATGAAGACCGGACGATTACGATAACCCGCCAGCGCATAAGCCGGAATCAACCCCGATTGGACCGAAGGACTGAAAAGGGCTCGATACCATGTCGCTAAATCATGGTTGATCGTGGTTACGGCATCCCGACCTCCCAAGATTTCCCTCAAACTCTCGTGCACGGCCTTGAATGACTCGTGATAACCCTTGGCCGCCATCGCACTAACTTGCGCTTGATCAGTCCCCCCCAGGTCTGGGTTCCAATCGCTAGTCGCTATGCGTTCAATCAACTCCGGGGTCACTTGGTAACCCTCGATAGAAAGTGAATGGTAGGCATCGTGGGTGTAGATTTCATCCACCCGTTTCAGATAACTCACGGGCGAAATCGCCGTTGAAGAAGGAGCCGGAAACAGTTCACGCACGACCGGAGCCATCTGCGCCCACATGGCCTTGAGCCGCCCGACGTAAGGAGATGAAAACTGCATGCCCACCGGGAGACGAAGCGGCCCCGTGAAAGGATCAGTTTCAACGAACGCCAAACCAGCTGCCATCAAATCCGCCGCGAGTCGGTCAGCTTGATCAATCAGCCCGCAATGTCGTAGTGCTCCGATGAGACGACCAGCCGCCGTCAATGACCGAGTCTCACTCAAAACGACCCGACTCAAATCTTCCATTCTCACCAAGCGCAGCGCGATCTCTGCATTCGTCGCTGAATGCGTGAAAAACGTCGGAGTGACTCGAACCAACGCCAAAGCAATAGGCATGACCTGCACCCCCAACCGAACTTCTGTCACGTCTGGCAAGTTCTTCGCGTCGGTGTAGATCAGCAGCGAGGTTTTATTGGGTAACTGCACCGTTGAAGAGCCCCCTCGACCAGCGACAATAGTCAGTTGTTTGGGAGTCTGGGTATTTCCGGTCAAAAGATCCAACGAGTGCTCCGCTGATAAACTGTAGTCCCCTTCAAAACGATGGCGGAGATAAGCACTGGCAAACCCCCAAAAGTGCGCGTGCCAAAAAGTCGTATCGCCAGACTCCGCCTGAGGGGTCGTTAGCGCATACCATCCTCTAATAATTTCGACGAGGAATCCACGTTTCAATAAAAGCACCCGATCAGCCCGCGCCAATGCCGCGCCCCGCACGACTTCGTCGTTCGACAGGGTGCGCACACGATCTAAGGTAGCCGCAAGGGCCTGTTGAGGACTAGGCATCTAGGTTAGGTTGAATCTACAGTAGAAATTTTTAACTCTGTTCTATTGCATTAATCAACTCTGTTTTACCGAAATAATCTACTCTGTTTTTTGACAAATTTCACTTTTTCTCTTTCATTATGTGCCACTTACGATTCTCGATATACTGTATATTCACCCACTTATCTCGTGCTCGACCCATAAGATCACCCGCCACAATCCTTGACCTCATGATCGACGCCAGTCCGTGAGAATAATCCAGTGACCAAAACAACTGGCGGAGGCGGGGACCTCGGGAACTGAGGAATGAAATGGAGTGAGAATCGCACTTCATCATCATTTGCTTCCTGCCGAGAATATCTCGCGCTTACTCTGATCCGGTTGGGTCGACCATTCTATCACCCGAGCGGACGGTTTAAGAGAGCAACGGTTAACCAATCCTGCCAGTCGGAGGAAAGCTTTGGATTATTCACCTGGACGATATCGCCCGCCACGAAACGCCGGCCTAAAGTTCGAGTTCTTTGGCGTAACCCGTGAGCTCCATGTAGGCTTGGCCAATCACAACCCCAGCTTCGGTTTTCACTTCGCAGGCCCCCTCCCAATACGCAATCCCTGCCAATTCTCCGGTCAGCTCTTGATCCTCCACCAGCGGCTCGATTAAGAGGGCCACCGATTCGCCCGTTTCCGGATCCGTCGTGCTCACCCGCACTTTAGCCGGATACTCCGCCCCGTTGTGAGGACTCGTCCACGTGGACTCGACCTTCATCACGAAGGGCTGACGCTTCCCGATTCCTGCCGCGTCCACCCACGTCAGGGACGAAGCCGGATCACTGGTGCCGTCTCGTTTACGCAGTCGGTAAACCATGACCTCACGCTGATCATCCAGCTGCATGCTGATCCAATCCCAACCGATCTGATCGGCACCCAATTGACTGCTGCTGATTTCGTGATCCATCCAGGCACTGCCCGAGACCGCAAACGACTCGCCTTGCCAATGCAGAACGCCTTTGGCGGCCAATCGGGAAAACGTGAGATAATAACTGGCCGCCGTCGGGGCCGCTCCTTTCCGCGACACGCCGTTTTCACCAAAGATCACTAACGGCTTAATCGGCTCCAACTCTAGGTCCCACTGGGCCTCCGCCCGCACTCCCCCTAAAAGACGCAGCGACTCTCGTTGAGGGTCCAACATTTCCAGTGACCAGGGCCCGTTGTGGACCGCCAACCGACCTTCCGCCGCATCGGCATCCCACCCCGGACGATTGAGGCGCTCTTGATGCAAGAACTCCTCCGCACCCACGTTCACCACTGACATGTGAGACAGGAAGAGATCACTTTTCCCGTCCGGTGAAGCCTGCCGAAAAAACGTCGCCTGAAATCCGAAACGCGCGGCGGGCTCTTCCGACCGGTAGAGGTGTCCGGTAATATACCACCACTCGATCTTGAATCCCGGGTGCGATCCATGATCACGCGGAAAAGCGAAATCATACCCGGGTTGCGGCACTTTGAACCCATCCTCGGTCAGGAGCGGAATCGAATCAGACCGGCCCAAAATCGGCCCCAGCAAACATCCTAAAAATATCAGTAATCGCATTTTCATCATTCCTCTCGATCCGCGGGTAAATTTGCGCCCCATCGACCCACGACCCAACTGACGACGGCCCCCGTCAACACCACCAATACGGCCAGGGCAAACAGCTGTACCCACGGAATGGCAAAGCCCAAGGTCCAACCAAACGACTGCTTGTTGACGACGTAAATGAGTAGCCACCCCAGCGCCAAACTCAACCCGGTCCCTCCCACCACAGCAGCCGTCGCCACCGTCGCGCCTTCGATGGCCGTGGCTCGGGCGATCTCGCGATGCTTGAAACCGATGGCGCGCAACGTGGTGAGTTCATCCCGGCGATCGAGTAAGACGCTGGTCAGAGTGAGAGCCAAACCGATCACCGCCACCAGCACCCCGATGACCTCAAGCGCATAGGTGATCGCGAATGTCTGACGAAAGATGCGCAAGACTTCGGAGCGCAACACGGCATTGGTAAAGACGGCCAACCCCGGATGCCGCTCCAGCATGTCCGCCCGCACCGTTTCCGGATCCGCCCCGGGCTGCAGCCAAAGGGACAGATTGGTGACCTGCTCGGAGTCAAACCATCGGTTCAAGTGCTCGCGCTCCAAGAGAATGGATCCGCGCTCGTTACCATAGTCGGCAAAGACTCCGGCGATCGTGATTTGCTTCACGCCACTCGGCGTAGGAATTTCGAGCCGATCCCCTCTTCCGACATCGAATCGCTCGGTGAAGGACTCACTCACCAAACCCAATTCCGAATTGGTCGAAGCGACAAACACCGCCTCGTCGCGAGGGGCATCGATCCAGGGCAACTGACTCCGCTCGCGCAACACCGCGAGATCAGTCCCCGTCAACATCGTCGTTTGCTGGTTAAGCAGGAGCGTGTAGGCGACCAGCGGGTTGGCGGCCAGGACCGCGGGGTGTCCCACGATGGCTTCGACCGCTTCGGCTCTCATCATATTGCGAGCGTTGGCCGATTGCGCACCGCTGCTCGATATATAGAGATCGGCCTGCAAGGAGCGCTGCACCCAGTTTTGAATCGTAAAATCAAAACTGCCCACCAAGATCGCCATGCCTGCAGTCATGCCCACGGCGCAGTGCAGCGCCGCGACCGCCAAACGATGGCGTCCCGAAGGTCGACGTAAATGGCTCAAGGCCAGTTTGGCCGCCGGACCCGACAAACCCAAGGCTTCCATGGCCCGGGCCGCATGCGGCAATAGCCAAGCACTTAAGATGCCTCCGCCAAAAATCCACAGAAACGCCGCGATATAACCCGCCACGGGAAAGCGCCCTCCCCCCTCAAATCGCCAAGCCGGCAAGAAAGTGAGTATCACCCCCAAAACGATCAAACCGACCGCCAAGGGCACGCTCCGCAGCACCCAACTGCCTTCGGCCGGCGCGAGTCCGCGCTGCAACAACTGAGCCGGAGGGGTGCGCGACGCGGCTCGGGCTGGCCACCACCCCGCAAACAACCCGGAAACCAAGCCTATCCCCAAACCCAATCCGACATCACCCAGCGCCAAGCCCGCCGCCTTCACCGTCGTTTCAAAGTATAAGGCGTTGACGGTTTGCCCCACCGCGCGCACCGCACCTTGGGCTCCCAACCACCCCAAGCCAACGCCGAGCCCACCGCCCAGTAAACCGATCGCCGCCGACTCCACCCACCACAGCAACCGAATCATCCGCACCTCGACCCCCAAAGATCGCAGCACCGCGATCTCGCCTCGCCGCCTCACCACCGCTCCATCCAAGGCCTGAAAAATCAAATAGAGCCCGACCAAAAGGGCGATCAAGGAAAGCACCGTCAGGTTGAGCCGAAAGGCTCGGGTCATCGTGGCCGCCGTCTCTCGCTCCGCGCCCGGAGAGCTCACAATCCACCGGGTCTCCGCGTCCCCCAGTCGTTCCAAAATTTGCCGCACCTCCGCCCGGCGCTCGTCCGCTTGGGGGCCCGACTCTAATACAAATTCCAGGCGATCAATCCGGCCTACTTTTCCGGTCAACTGCTGGAGTTGCCGTAAATCCATCACCATGAGGTTGGGCGGAACTTCGGGTGCGCCCGGCGCCGTGGGAATCCAACCGGCCACCGGCAAGGGCAGGACTCGTTCATCCAGCACCAACTCAATTTCATTCGGCAAGGTTTCCCCCCATCGCGGGCTGAGCCATACTTGGGGACCTGATTGGAATGACGCCCAAAAGTCTAGGGTATCCCCCCCAGCTGCTTCTCCACCACGTTGCACCGTAGTCCCGAAATAACCCTGACCAGCGGCCAGTTGCTGAGCCAGATTGGAGACCCCTAATAAGTCGACGCCGAGGAGGGTGTAACTGGGGCGCCCAAAACGATTCGTTTCGTCAGCCGCAGCCGGCGACGATCCCGTTGCTTGAAGCACCGGCACGATGTGCACCGGACGCGCCCCCAACGCTGATCTAATTTCTGGCAGGACCGATTCCGGCAACGTTCCCACCGGAGCTTGCACCAACCAATCGCTCTGACCCGTCAGCGTATCAGTGAAACGGGTGAAGCTGGCGACGGCCGCTTGATTCGCCAAACGAATCGATACGAATACCCCCACCCCCAGTGCCACGATCGCCAGGAGCAACGCCGTCGACCCCGGCTCATAGCGCCAATGCCGCAGCCCGCACCGACGCAGCAGGGTGAGTAAAATGAGGAACGACTTCATGCGGCAGGCGAAACGATCCGGCCATCCCGCAACTCTATCCGCCGATGACAAATTGCCGCGGCCTCTTCGCTGTGAGTCACCAACACCAGCGTGGTGGACAATTCATCGGTCAATTCGCGCAACAACTCCAAAATGATCGCGCCATTCGCCGTGTCCAGATTCCCCGTCGGCTCATCGGCCAAAACCAGCACGGGGTTATGCACCAATGCCCGAGCAATCGCTACCCGCTGTTGCTCGCCTCCAGACATCTGAGCAGGCAACGCGTCTGCCCGATGGCTCACGCCCACTCGCGCCATGAGTTTTTGGACACGTTCCCGGCGTTCGGCGGCCGGAACCCCCACCAGCTGCAGCGGAAGCTCGATGTTTTCTGCCGCAGTGAGGGTAGGTAAAAGATGAAAAAACTGAAAGACCGTGCCAATATCTCGGCGGCGCATTTCGGCCAGTGTGTCAGAATCGATGGTCTGAATCGATTGGTCTCCAATCCGAATTTCGCCCGAGTCAGGTCGATCCACCCCCCCCAGACAATTCAGCAAAGTCGTTTTGCCACTGCCCGAAGGGCCCGTGAGGGCCACGCGTTCACCGGCAAATGCCTTAAAACTGACCTCATCCAACACCCTGCGGCGGCCATAATCCTTGACCACCGCATCCACCACCAAGGTGGGCTGTTGAGAAGACTGGCGTGAATCCACGGACGACATGAAAACCACTTGATGCGAATCGCCAAAAGAAGCAAAGGCCCAGTCGAAAAGCCTGACTTACTTTTGACGCTGCGGAGAGGAGACGCCGTCTTGGTTTCAGAAAACCGCCTGGCTGAGTGCGTCATCCCTCTCGGCGGAGACTTCACGATACTCGTCGTTTTGCGGCTCAAGATCGTTTTTAAAATTAATTCGTCCCCACTGGAAACCGGTGACCACGCCGCCGCCGCCGCTAAAACCAAACCGTCGCTTTTCTTCGCCTGTTTGGTCAATCCGACCCTCAATCAATCGTCGCTTGAGGGGTCACAATTTACGGAAGCGAAAAAACGGACAAAAGAGAGAAGCCAACGCTCAATTCCCACATGGGGATGACTCGAGACCTAAACCTGAGGGGCGACCCCGTTCATTTGGTCCAGCGACATGCCAATTGGCCTAAATCCGAACCCTTCACTCAATTTTAGCCCGCTCGGTCCCAAAGCCCGTCAGTTTTTGGGCCTGAGCCCCGCTGTCAGGATGTCTGAGGCTTGGGAATTTACTCTGAGGGGCGGCAGTCGGTGTTTGTAACGAAAAAGCAAATTAAAGAGCCCAAGAGCCGAAATATACCGCGAACTGTATTTTCGGGGAGATGACAGTGTTCGCCAAAGCCACCCCAATTTCCTTCGATCAACCCACGGCGGTATCTTCACTTGTGCTCCACTCAAGAACCCAATCGCAGCCCCGATACAAACCACCCCGGGTCGATTCGGTTCATCCGCAAATCTTCGTTTCAAAGTAAGACCCAAGCGCTCCTGCACGCCTCCTCCTATCGCCACAATAATCGTTCGCGGCTTCCGCCTAGCTATCTGCGCGACGAGTTCCTGATCGTCGATCACACCCGGAGCGTAACGCGGGGCGATGTAACAATCTTCCGGGGCAACCGCCACGCCGTTAGCGTTCAACCACTTTAAATGGATATTCTGCTCCCCCTCACTAGGCATGACCCAAAACGTATTCCCCGCTTGTTTTGCCAACGGGTGATCGAGCAAGGTTCTCAAGAACCCGAGTCCGGATAGTCGGGGTAATCGGTGACCGGTCCTCCAGCGCCAGAGTTCCAACATGAAACCACTGTCAGTCAGATTAATATCGGCGTTGAGCAACGCCTCCCGATAGGCCTCCGAATCGACCAAGTCATCCGCCATGCCGGGGCCTGAGGGCGCTAAGACCAATTCGCCGCCCAAGGCAGCTTCAACCGCTTCCGACGCGCTGCCCGTGAAAAAGCGAATACCGAGAATAGTTTCCTTAGGCCTCGGTTTCATCAATTTCACCGCTGTCAGTATTCCGACTACTTTTAGCCGGATTCCCTCTCACCCGCGCGCCCTGATCCACGTTCCGGGTCACCACCGCACAAGCTCCAACCACCGCCCGGGCCCCAATCGTCACCCCCGGCATCAGAAACGCCCGGGCCCCGATGAAGGCTTTCTCGCCCACCACGATCGGCGCCGTCATGAGAGGAATCGCTTCGTGACTGAGGTCATGGGTCCCCGTGCAAAGATAAGCTTCTTGGGCGATCACGCAATTTTCCCCGAGCCTGATTTGGTCGAGACTATAAAGGTTCGTTCGGTCTCCCACACACGCACCGTCTGCTAGGTGGATATTCCACGGGATCTGAATCCTAGCCCGAGAATGCACAAATGGGCGGCCTTCAATTTTGGCTCCAAAAACGCGCAGCCACATCAATCGCCAGGCATTCGCCGGCTTAGGGGTCCACTGGCAGGTCAGAAACCATGTATACTCCCACAACACCATCGCGATTCGCTGCCCCACACTCCAAGGCGAGGCTCCGCGTTGAGACGCACTGGAGTCGTGGATGGTCAATTGGGTTTCAGGCTCGGGCACTGGAGCGAAGGCAATCCTGATGGCCGAGACGTCACCAGAAAAAACGCCAACTTCCTCGATCGAGCAAATTCTGCCCAAGCCGGGTTCCACACCCTCAAACGACTTTCGAGTCCCCCAAAACCTCGGCCGGCTTTACCTCTCGAATTCAAGCAACCTACCTCAAATACGCCCGCACTGTCTCGACCAAGGATTCTGCCGCCCGCCTGATTTCATAACGCCGCAGGAAACACGCTCTCGCCAACCGTCCCATCTCGGCCCTCGCGGTGACATCTAACTCTGCCCAAGCTCGGAGCAATTTCACCGCCCCTTGCACGGTATTTTCTTCCGCAAAACCCGCGCCATCATCCACCACTTCACGCCAAATATTGACCTGACGACTGATTAAGACCGGGCGCCCGCAGGCCAAAGCCTCCGCAACGGCAATACCGAAATTCTCTTGATGAGAGGTCAAACAAAACGCTTCGCAGGAACGCATTGCGCCCCATTTTACGTCCCCTTTCACCATGCCCGGCCAATAAACCGAACCAACGGGACAGATCCGCGTCGCCAACGCTTTAAGCTCATCGAGGTAAGCTTCCGACTCGCAGGGGCCGGCAATGACCAATGCAGGAGCGTCGGACGCCCTCCCCAATACCTGAGCATAGGCTTGTAAAAGCAGTTCGACCCCTTTTTTCGAGTGAATCCGCCCCAAGTAGAGCAGATAAGGCCTCCTCTTCAGCTCAGGGCAAAATTGATGCCAAGCCGCCACCTGACTCGTCGAATCACCCGCCGGATCAGCGGTGCCGTAAGAAACCACCCGCTCATTCACGCGGTAGGGTTTGAAACTACCTCGAGCGAGTCGGCGCTCTTCCGCACAAGTGAAACAAATCGCTGCCGCCGACCGTAGAACACGATACTCCCGCAACCACCAGTAAATCTGCTTCTTCCAGTGCTTGACCGGATAAGCGCGTCGAAACCAAGGGTCGAGCATACCGTGCGGGAAAACTAAATACGGCGTATCAGTGTTCCGTAAAGCCCGGTAGGTCCCCCACCCTTGATACTGCCAAAGCCCGTGGACCAACACCGCATCAAACCGAGAGCGGTTTTCCTTCAACCAAGTCTCCAATTGCGGGGTCTTGCCGTAACTACTTCGGGTTAAGCCCAGCGCATGGATGGTCAGGTCAGACTCTTCCGCATAATCCTGCGGTAGGTCCAAGGCGACGATCTCGACGTGGTGCCCCAAACGCAGAAGTTCCATCGTCGAACGACGCACCGATTCGGAAGGCCCACCAGATTCACTCCGCAGGGTGTGAGTGATCCGGAGCAACTTCACCGGACGATCGGGTTTTACCGTTGGCATCGACTCACTTTCCGCGACCCGGCATTTGGTTTCACGACTACGATAAAACAAGCGGTAAACGACTCCCGCTCAAAATTTTGACGGTCGAGCGATGAACGAACCAGTCTTACTTTTTGCATCGCAGTTCATGAGTCTTAGCCACCGCCATCAATTCATACATACCGTGTAGCCTTGCGAAGTAGTAACCCGCTCGACCATCCAGTAGCCCCAGTTGCCAAAAATAAACATAGCAAAACCTCAGGGAGGGGCGAAAGGGCAAAACCTGAGACCAGCGTTTTAGCCGGCGGCGCCACCCCACCTTTTCATTTTGCAAATCTGCCGAGTTCATTCGGCCAGAAACTGCTACGCGGGCTTCCCAATTCGAATACCGATTATGTTTCTCGACGAATACCTCAACCGAAGGAAACGCATAATGATCCATCGACGAACGGAGCCGCCCCGTTTCACCCTGCACGACCACGTGTTCATGCACTTCATTATCTCCACTTTCCGTCGGCACCGCGGTCATCTGCTCATATCGACCGTGCTCATGTCGAAACAAGCGTAAGTTCCAGTTCGGGTAATAAGCATGACGCAGCCACTGTCCCATGAACATGAATCGACGATTAATCCAGTATCCATGGATCGGATGCGATTTGTCTTCGACGATGGCTCGAACCTCCGCTTCGGTTTCCGGTGGTAACACTTCATCCGCATCCACGATAAAGACCCATTCATGCTTGAAAGGTAAATTCTCCAGCGACCAGTTTTTCTTCTTCGGCCAAGTCCCGTTGAACTGAAACTGCTCGACCCGAGCACCGAACGACTCCGCAATCGCAACGGAACCATCTGTGCTCTGGGAATCCACGACAAATATCTCGTCGGCCCAAGCCACCGCCTCGAGACAGCGACGCAAATTGCCTGCTTCGTTCTTGATCGGAATTAAAATCGATAAAGGGAGTTTACTCAAAATAAGGAAAAGATCGAAATCCGCAGGGACGTCGCAGTCAAATCTCTCGACTCACGAAATCGAGAATGCCAGGGAATCCGTTCCGGTCACTGGAAGCCCCCCCTTGGATAGTATCACTCCCGGGCTTCGCCTGAAAGAGCAACACTTGAGAGGGCCTGTTCCAATTGCTGCGCGCAACTTTCCCACGTCCAGTCCCGCGAGACCCACTCTCGACCATTCTCACTCAGCCTTTTCGCTTCCTCCGGATTTGATAGCAGACGGCTCAAGGCTGCCCCCAACGCCACCGGATCTCGGTTGGCGACCAAAAGACCATTGAACTCATGGCGGACCGTCTCTCGAACCCCGCCTTCCGCAATGGCGACCACCGGCAGACCGCAGGCATTGCCTTCCAACGGTGCGAAGCCAAATGGCTCCAGCCGGGAGGTGTAAACCATCACCGCAGCTCGATTCAGCTCGGCGATGAGTTCCTCATTCGAAATTCCTACTTTCAGCGTTAAACGCACATTCAGACGCAGCGCTAACTCCCGTAATTCATCCACATATTTCTGGAGCGACAAATTGCCGATCCAGATCAGTTCCGGGCGGTCTGATTCAGGTATCGAGGCAACTGCCTCAATCGCGGTCTTGGGATCTTTATGCGGTTGCAGTGCCCCGAGACCAACGACCACCCGTTCGCGTTCCGCGTGGTCCAACCGAAAGCGGCTCACATCAATACCCAAATAACAAACCCGTGACTCCGTTCCATGTGCTCTCAACAAGCTCTCTCGGCTGTAAAATGAATTAACCAATACCGAATCAAATGCGGCCAAATCCACGCGCTCGCAGTTTCTCTGCCAAGCCTGCCAATACGCTGCGACAAAGCTCGAAATTCGCGGGCGAATTCTAGGCCTAACTTTGCGCACGTCGTTCAAAATTCCTTCATGGATCGCTCGCGAGAGTTCTTGGCAATAATGCACCGAAGGAGTCCGGAGATACCGGCCAATTGGCGGGACCGCATATTCGAGACAGTTTCCGACCAAACACACATCGAAACCCTGCGCATCAATCTGCTGAGCACATTTCTCGGCGTGCCGTTCCATCGCGGTATACTGTCGCCCGTAGCCCAGTCTACCCGGCATCAATCTTAATCTCCGCCGACGACGAAACTGGACGTATTCGACGACATGTTCAGGCATAATTTCCGCGAGCGGATCGAACGCCATGTCTGCGGTAGGCGGACACCAAGATTCCAGCTGATGACCTCGTTTTAGCAGCCCTGCCGCCATCGCGGTAAATGCTCTCTTCCCTCCTCCGCTAGGAAGATTGTTCCAAAGGGCAATTTTCATACAAATTTGATTTAGAGGCTGGCTAAGGTGGAGGCTGCAATTGGTCACGACGATATTTCCAACGGCACCAGACCGAGATCAAAGGCCAACTGCGAATGTCGGTTCGAAACCAGGTCAGCCACACTCTGCCAGCTCTGAACCTGCCTCCCACGTGCGGTAAACCCCAGAGCTGTTTGAATATTTTCATGCCTTCCCCTTTCACCGGCAGACTAGGTAAATTTCGAATATCCCCACGATAATTCCTGAACATATCGCGAGATAATTGCCTTCGTCGAACTCGAGGATACTCGGCAATGAAACCATCTGCCCATTCCGTGAATGTCATCAGTGCATCCAGAAAAACTATCCGGCTTCCTTCCCATCCTCCTTGGCTCACCGAATCGGAGTGTTGCCGCCACCGTAAACCGCCTTCACTCAACCTATACTTGGTTCCCGCCGCTTCAGTAAAAACAACCCAAGATGCCAAATCGGCATACATCGCCTGAGGCGTCCACACGAATCCGCCACACTCCTCATAAAGCGACCGAGAGAACAAATGATCCGCGCCTCGACCCTCTCGTCCTTGCCGGGCCAAAAATGCCCCCAGTAAAGCGTCTGCGCTTTCCGTTGCTGGGGGATTGACCGCGTTTCGAATCACCGCACCAGACTCATCAATGATCTGCACTGGTAGACAAAACAACCGTGCGGCCGGCTGTTGTTTTCGCATGCGATAAAACTCAGCCACTGTTTCCGGCATCGCTTCATCGTCATCAGCAAAAAGCCATAACCAGTCCTCTTGACCCACTTGAGATAAACAACGCTCCCAGTGCTTTACCAGATCACTGCCTCCGAGGTTCGATGGAAACCGATGGTAAACGATATCCAAACCTGCCCCATCTCGCCCAACGATACCTCGGATATCCTCCGGACTACAATCGTCGCAAATATAGACTCGAAACCTCTGGTCCGTTTGCACTCGTAAAGATTCAAGCGCAGCGGCGAGAAAACGACCTCGCCACGTCGGAATCACCACGGCCAACTCCGCTTCGCTCCGTTCGATCAATTTGGCTTCCTCCATATGATCGTGACTTGATCCCCATGCTCTCGCCAATTCAGCCACGCACTAAATATCCATCGCCAGATCGCCCGGTGGATATGTGGGATGAAAGTTTTCAGCGCCCCACGTTTCGGATTTAAACCGTGGCTGTAACCCGAACAACCCATTGCATAGCCTTCGCTGGCCCACAACGGAAACGCGACCGAATCATCTTTTTGATATTCGATCAATAAGCCGAGCCTTGACGCCAATAGTTGCAAACACGCCCGGATGGGAATCCAGAGGTGCCGAGGAGCGTCCCACTGCACCCACGCAGTCTCGAAACGCCTTCGCACCCAGCTATCGGCCACCGGCACCCGCACTAACAACGCACCTCCCGGGCGCAGGCGATCCATGGCCAGCGTTAACTCTCTCACCGGGTCAGGGACGTGCTCCAAGACATGGTGATAGGCGATTAGATCCCATCCTCCATCCATTTCTTTTATCTGTTTCCGTTGGATTGGAAATGGCACGGTCACTTCAAGACTAGGTTCAAGAAAAGAATCAATCCCACTCAAATTCCGGTAACCCCTGCTGTGTAATGAATCCAACCACTGCCCCGCCCCGCACCCGACATCTAAAATTCGTGCATCGTGGGGCAGTCCCAGTCTTTTCCAGGTCCGCCGCTCGAACCTATCCTCCCATGTCTCAGTCAAAATTTCCGACCTCACTCGTTCCGCCCATCCTCGCCAACCCGTGGCCAGTTCCGGTGAATCAGATTTAAACGAGTAGTATCCCTGACCGTAGTATTTCCCCAGATCCGTGGGCACGGATACGATACTAATCGCACCACATTCCGAGCATTCGCGGTAGTCGAAGTCCCCCCCCCCCAATCCTAGCTGCTTTTCTGTTACCCAAATTTGTTTTCCCGTCAACTCAGCGTGGCAAGCCCGGCAACGTGGCAACGTATTCGTAGAGCCAGCAGTGAGGGTTTCGTCTATCGAATCGTCCATTTGTTTACCCGCTAGAACTTTGTTTGCGCCAGAACACCGCCGTTCCGTCTATCTTCACAATCGCTCCTCGCTCTTTGTGATCCCGACGAAACTCCTCCACCGCACGCCGACAGCCCGGCCATGCATGATAGTCATCAACGATCACAAAACCATTCGGACTCACCCGGTCATAAAGCGCTTCCAACGCGACTTTGGTCGATTCAAACAAATCACCATCTAATCGAAGGATCGCCAGTTTCTGGATGGGAGCCGAAGGAAGCGTTTCATGGAACCAGCCTTTTAGAATCCGCACATTTTCATCCCATAGTCCGAACCGTTCAAAATTCTCCCGGACTATGTCCGCCGATACACTGAGATGAGGGTGCCCGCTGAGGTCCCAACCATCCGACTCATTCTTCGGTGGAGGCAGGCCAGCGTAAGAATCCGCCAACCAGATTTGCCGAGACGTATCGCCCGCTTGTTGCAACAGGATCTTCATCAACATACATGCGCCCCCGCGCCAAACTCCGGTTTCAATAAAATCACCTTCAACGCCTTCTTTGAGCACGGTTTCCACGGAACTTTGGAGATGATCCAACCGAACTCTACCCACCATAGAATAGCCAAATAACGGCCAATCTAAACCTTCGTTTCTCTTTTCTTCACTAAACGGAGCCCGCTTCACCAAAGTCCAACCACGTCGATCCAACCATCGATGGAGAAACTGCTCGGCTCGACGTCGCCAAAACGGCTTTGGTGCAACAGCCCAAGCTCGCGTCGCCAAAGGAACCCAAGCGCTTTCCGGATGACAGGCTCCAGTGAGCACATCTTTAAACAGTTCTATACTTCCCTGCGGTAGCTTGATCATAATTAGTGAGACGAGCTGACGAGCCCCTCAAATATTTGCGCCATTTGAAGCACTTTGCGCCAAGAGTATTTAGCGGGCAATGAATGAGGTTTTACCCACTTTAAGGTTATTTTAATCCCCTCAAAAATCGTTTAGATTGGTGCCAACTGTTCTCGAGAACAGTGACCAAACAGTCACGCCAATGCGTGATGCGAGCCCCCCAACGGGTGAAACGAGCCCAACAAAGAAAAGAGTCAACCTCGATCAATTGAACCGGAATTTGACTCAATCGACTTGCCGCTCCCGAACCAATCGCGATCACGAAAACTGATGAATCCGGAAATCGTCCCGCACCATATTCCAGTCCCAGCGAACTCAATTCGTCCAACGCGCGTCGAATACCACCACAAACTAAATGCGCATCGTGAAACGCAATCCAGCCCACTGCGTCGACCGTTTTAAGCGCCCAGAAAAAGTCACTATACGCCGCGTGGTCCGTGTGCTCCGCATCGATAAAGATTAACGACGGTGCCGGCGTTAATGACTCTCGCGGGACGCGAGCAGCCTCCATATCAAAGGTCAAAAGCTTCTTCATCTCCTCGCGACCAAAAACCATTTCCAAGTTGGACCGCATCGATGCGGTCGTATTGCCGAAATAGAAATTATGCTTACCCCGAAAATCGGCCACCTCCTCCACCCTCAAATCGATCGAAAAAACTTTCGCACACCAAGGATCCGCCAAATGTGTCTGCAAAGAGCCACCTTTTTCAGAACCAATTTCCAAGTAGGTATAACCCGGCTTCCGGGCCACTAGTTGTAGAGCGAGAAGTGATCTACAGTCCTCCACCGTTGCAGTGGTGGGCACCGCAGACATGAGACTCAAATCCAACAATTGAAGTTGGTCCAAAAATGAACCGAATTCCGATCGATCAATCATAAGCTCATTTCACTTTCCTCAAGTATCTCCAATGCAGTAGTCGTGCGAGCACTGGAAAATGCCGCGCCCGCGAAAACCAAATTGAGAAATACACTCGCGCAGAAATCCAACTCAAATGAGGTGCCAACACTTTAACTCGATCCACAAATTCGCGACCTAGGCTCCATGGCACCGGCGGTTGCACTCGGCCAAGCTCCCGGCACATGAATCGAACCCCGAGTGCGCGCATCTCGAGGTCCGAGCCAGACTTTAAGTAGCCGTCTAGCCAGCCCATAAAACCTGATAACGCTAAGAGCAGTGCATCCCTATTTTTGAGTCGATTACCGCTACTAATCCCCTCCGAGTGCGATCGCCATCGCACCCCCCCTGGGCTAAGCGTTTTCACCCCCTCGTTCCCCGCAAATTCGACCCAAGTCGCAAGATCCGAATAAAGGGCCAACGGAAAATTAACAAACCCTCCGCAACGTTCATACACTTCTCGCCGGAAAAGATGCTCCGGTGCCCGCCACTCTCGCCCCCCCCCCGATAGAATCGCGTGAAGGAGTTCATGCGCTGACTCTTTCTCAGGATTATGAGTAGGCGATCGCACTAAATTCCCGTCCGAATCAATTATCTTAAAATCAAACCGCATCAGGTCGACTGCTCCGCCTCCGTCTGCCAACGCACCAAAAAATGCCGCAACGCAATCAGGTTCCGCTTCATCATCATCGGAGAATAACCAGATCCACTCCTCACCTTTCGTCAGACCGATACAACGGTGCCATTGCGCGACCAAATCACGACCACCCAAATTGTCATCGAATCGATGATACACTATCTCCAGGTCATGCCTGAATTCATCGACCAACATTCGGAGATCATCTGGGCTCGCGTCATCGCCAATATAGACTCGAAAGCGTTGATCACTCTGTGCGCAAAAAGAACTCAAAACAGTGCCCAAGTGACGCCCCCGCCAAGCCGGGATGACAACGGCCAAGCCGGGCAACTGATCAGATTTGTTTGCTCCCATTCGTATCACCTCATTTATCTTTCAAAAGGGCTTATTCGAATTCTTCATTCTACGTCGGCTCATCTTGTGGTGCCCTTCGGACAACCCGTTTTCACCTCAAAGCCCGCCGCCTCGAGACTAGGAGTGAAAATCTCTTTTGTCGGCCGCCCCTCCCTTACGTGATCACTCGCGATCGCTGACCGACGAGCCTTCGGACTCTCCTGTAAAAATGGGGTCATAGATTCGAACAACTTAATCGTGCACTCTCCGCGATACGTTCCTGCCTCCCAGATCAGGTCTCCCTTTTTTGGCTCGGCTCGGGCAATATAGGCCGTGAACGGATCGGCCCCTTCCGAGAAGCATGAGATGTAAATCAGACCCTCGGATCCTCAATCTAAACAAAGTTATTTTTAAAGATAAAATTACCAACTCCCCCTCATTTTTCATCGGAATAAGCCGATCAATTAAATCCGGGTGGTTATGAATAAAAACAGCCAATTTATGGACATTTTTACTCGGACAAAAGATCATGAAATCGCTTATTTTTAACTCGATCACAGCTTTTCTAAATCCATCCGACCGACCGTTAGCGCGAATCTTTCGCTGTAAACGTCTAGACAAGGGACTGATCCGAAGTCGGTGCCTAAGCCGCTTCCCACTTCCTGCCATTGAGCTATCGTGAGGGCGGTGCATCTCGTTCGTGGCAGTTTTCATTTTGAACATCCCGAGACACCGTTGGTAGATGATTTATCAATGTTCTAAAGTCATCAACAAATTGCGCCGCAATCGAAGCCAACCCGTGCGTTTCCCTCACCGCAGTCGCTCTCCTTGCCATCGAATATCCTTCCCCACGGCTAGCAATGGCAAATGCACGGCCCAAAGTATCCACGGGATCTTCAACTCTATGATCAAAGACCACCCCATTTTCGCCCGGAATCACGTAATCCCTGAAGCAGGCAAGAGCGGAGACTATCGGGACACACCCCCAAGCCATTCCCTCCAAGGGTGCGATCGGCATCGCTTCACCTTTTTCATCCAATGTCGGGTAAGCAATAATCCGTGAGCGACGGTAAAACTCATTCAGTTTTTTTTCATCATAGATGGGACCAACCCACCTCACCTGCTCATCTGCATTTGCCTCCATGACCCGACGCCACCAATCAGTGCCCCCACCTCCTTTAGCCTCATCGGACGGTCCGACAAATGTGAGTCGCCAATTCGCACCGATCCAACCATTTTTTTTTGCTCTCACAAACGCTCGTAACAACATCTCAACCCCTTTGGCCGGATGGATGCGGCCGACATAAACCACCTCGTCCCCCTTAACGGTCCAATCCACCTCCTGAGCGGGCATAAACGGTAACGGGTTAGGCACCACTTTCACGCGAGCATTTGCATCAGGTGCTTCTTGGATAATTCCCTCGGCCACCGCCTGAGAACAGGCCCGAAGCCTCGCCGCCCTCCGGTAATACTTCATTTGCCCCTTCGGCATTCTCTCCACACTCACATAGATCGCGCCGTGCTTCGGCTTGGCCAAAAAAGGAGCCCAGAAGGTATTGGTGACCACCACATCCGCCGGCGGAAGTATCCGCAGCGCTCGACGAGTGTAGAGCAAATCACGAAACTTTAACCGCAGGGTGCTGGACGGCTGATCATACCCTCTCACCCGTAGATGCCGCACTCCGTGTTCCACTGAACTCTCGGGGAGTTCAGGCACCGCTCGAGAAACCTGAGTCACATTATGCCCCTGCCGGGAAAACTCTAACGCCAGACCGTACCACAGTTTTTCTACCGCTCCTCCCCGGACCGGCGGAACGGGGAAAAAGGCTCCCTGTAGGATACTAATATTTAGTGCTTTCAATGGGTTAAACGATGCGCTGTCGCTCGACAATGTTTAGGGTAGGCGACAATGGTTCAACTCGGCATCAATCTCGATTCCGTAACCATCTTTCGACGGCCGCGTTAAAACAATTTTCGCCCGTAACATGATCATATTGTATTTCCATGGGCCGCCGGGCAAATCCACTCCCTTCTCTTGCCACTCGCTCTAATAAGGGAATCAGCTCCTGCCCATCGTCTGGAGAAAATAGTAATTCCGCGTGCGGCCAAACTTCCGGCAGCGAAGCCGCCCGAGCGGCAATCACGGGCGTGCCAACCGCGGCGGCCTCAATCACCGGATAGCCGAATCCTTCATAGCTACTCGGGCTTATCACCAATTCGGCCAATTTGTAGAGCGCCGGTAAGTTTTCATCGGACACGAAACCAATTTTTTTGATCGAACTCTCCGCTAGTCCCATTGCCTTCCACGAAACATTAATCGGCCCCGTAAATGGCGTGTCTGCTTCCGGCCAGCCTCCGGCCAATACTAAAGTAGGAAGGTCCATTTTTTCACTCAAACCTGCATACGCTTGCAACAAAAGCGGAACATTTTTGTTGGT
>Ga0335398_10001329_pt1 | contig 42566 bp, 38 predicted proteins | sample BON03_FD_205742 | JGI IMG/M metagenome (GOLD analysis project Ga0335398, IMG submission 205742) | Freshwater microbial communities from Lake Bonney liftoff mats and glacier meltwater in Antarctica - BON-03 (spades assembly) (version 2) | ecosystem: Environmental > Aquatic > Freshwater > Ice >... | reverse complement strand
TTGTCCCCAATCTTTGTTCGTCTGCCCTTTTTTAAGTCTGGGGCAACCGCATTGGCTAAACCTTGACGCTTGTTCGCGCCCGAAGCCATTAAAGCGTCTGCAATGGCACTTAATCGTGTCGCCATTGTGTGTGCCAACTCTGGGTGCATAACTTTACCAGCGCGAATGTATACGCCTGTTATGCCGTATAGATTACGCCATGCTGTCATGTCACCTGCTTGTGCCGCGATTAAATACTGCTGAATATTGAAGGGCAACTTAGACGTGCTTGTGACTGGGTCTTGAGGGTGTTTAGCATCTTTAATTGACTTGATTAAATCGACATCATCACGATTAGACAATGACTTATTGCCCCTCTTTAAAATTGTTGTGATCGCACTTGCTAAACCAACTCGTATACTTGCGTCTGGGTGTGATAGCAACACCGTCATGGCATCTAAACGCTCTGCCATCGCTTGTGCCAATGGCTCAGGGACAACCTCACCATCGCACATATAAATGGCTGTCATAGCGTACAAACCACCCCAAGCGACTGAATCGCCGCTTAGAGCGTCTGCCAATAGCCAATTGATATTTATTGACGACTTCATCACGCCCAAGCCCTCGTTAAGTTTTCACGAAGTGTTGCTGTATTCAAATGACTATAACGTAAAGCCATGCTTGGGCTTTTCTGGTTTAGCGCGCTCATAATGACGGGCACGCTTGCCCCTGATTGTGCGAGTATTGATGCGGCAATGTGTCGGCAATGATGAAATGTCCAGTCGGGTAGATTAGCCAGTCTTAGTGCGGTTTTCCAAGTTTTGCCAAATTGTGACTTACCAAAAACAAGATCGTCTGGGCTAGCATCTTTGGGTTTGATGCGTATCACTTCAGCCACCACCCAAGGCAACAACACGCACCTGTGGGGTGTACCATTTTTGGTGCGCTGTGCATCTGCAAAACCTGCTTTCAGGTCAATGTCGCGCCATTTGAGTGCTTGCAAGTTACCCACGCGCCACCCTGTCGTGCAAGCCATTGCAGTAATGGCTGCAAGCTTTTTGTTGCGCGATAGACGACACGCTGCGATCAAATTCTTAACGTCATCAAGACTTACTTCAAGGGTGCGAGCTGTGCCGCCCTGTGGGCGCTCTACTCCCTTTGTTGGCGATATAAAACCCCTAGGGGTTACGCGCAAACGTCTGAGTTCTTTGTACATTGAACCCAAAGAATTTAAATAGCGGTTGATTGTTGCAGGGCTCAAGGGCAAACCAGTCTTGATGTATACCAAGCCATTTTTGGTGCGCTGTACTTTAAGTTTGCCACGTGCCGCAAGATGATCAAGCGCTATTTCAATATCAGCGCCTGTCACTTGGGTTACGTCTTTTTGGTCGAACGCCTCGATAAAGTATTCTAAACGTGCGCCAAAATTTGGGTCAATGCCTTGATGATTAGCAAGGGCAACTTGTGCCGCATCTTTAAAGCTTTTCATTGTTTTTTACTCCTAAAACACCTCGAAAAGAACCTAAGCACTTTGCTTTTGGTCACTTCCCGCTTGGGGCGACATTTTAGGTATAAAAATTAAGGACTTACAATTTCTTGGTGGGTGCTGAGGGGCTCGAACCCCCGACCTACGCCGTGTAAAGGCGCCGCTCTACCAGCTGAGCTAAGCACCCAATTTTCATTGGGAAGCCCAAAAAATAAGGGCTTTAGTATTATAAGTGTTGTTAAATGAGTCACAAACCAAATACTTAAGGCCGTTTTCAAATGTCAAAGCAATGACATCGAAACGATATTACTGCACACACCTCAACGACATTACAGCATGAAAGCAATGATTCAAACTTATCAAAACACTACGTTTTAATAACAACGACCCGCATTATAGCGGGTCGTTGAAAAACTGCAAACCGAAAATTTAGTTAACGGCTTCTTTCAATGCTTTACCAGGACGGAACTTAGGCACTTTTGCTTTTTTAATTTTGATTGCTTCACCCGTACGTGGGTTACGACCCACACGTGCAGCGCGTGTTGAAACAGCAAATGTACCAAAGCCAACCAAGGTAACTGAGCCACCCTTTTTAAGCGTTGCTTTCACACCAACAATCATAGCGTCAAGCGCGCGTGCAGCGGCAGCCTTTGAAATGTCAGCCTTAGTTGCCATGTGGTCAATAAGTTCGGTTTTGTTCATGTGGAAACACCCCTAGAAAATCTGTAAGTTTAAGTTATGGTTTTATAACATAAGAAACGCTTGTTACAAGTGCTTCACGCTGATTTTTACTTAAATCAATTTTTAGCCTTTTAAGCATATATGTGTCAAGCAAAAAAATAAATATAAATTGATTAACAGCCTTTAATAACAACAAATTTAATGCATCATGCTCTTGAAGATAGTGTTGCAAAAGCTTGATTCAAATCGTGAATTAAGTCTTCAGGGTCTTCAATACCAATTGAAAAACGTATTAAATTTTCACCAATGCCCATTTGTTGACGCAGCGCAGCACCCATTTCATGATAAATAGTTTTAGCAGCGGGCAAGGCTAAAGTGCGTGTGTCGCCGACATGTGTTGCCAAAATAACGACTTTTAATTGATTCAAAAAGTCGATGCAGTCAATGTTATCTTTAAGTGTTGCAGCTACTAAAGTACTATACCTTCCCCTGAATAAATGCTTGGCGCGCTCATGTTGTGGATGATGCGGCAAGCCTGGGTAAGCCACATGCGCGACAGATGGGTGCTGATCTAAAAACGTGGCAACCTTCATTGCATTGTCACACGCACGGTCTAAACGTAACGACAGCGTCTCTGCCCCAACAGCCAAACGGTGTGCGGGTTCAGCTGCTAACGTGGCACCCATGTCACGCAACGCTTTTTTCTTAATTTGGGTTAAGCCCCAACCTGCTGGGTCACCATGACGATAGACATCAACGATATTTTCAAAGCCAGACCAATCAAACAAACCCGTGTCGGTTAGCGAGCCACCCAAGGCATGGGCATGGCCACCAATGTGTTTAGAAAGTGAATTCATCACCAACGAAGCCCCAACCGTTTTGGGCTTAAACAGCCAAGGTGAGGTTAAAGTGTTGTCAACTAAATAGATCAACTTGTGATGTTTACAGAGCTGACCGATCGCTTCAAGATCAGCCACTTGCGTACCAGGGTTAGCTACTGTTTCAACAAAAATAAGTTTTGTTTCGGGTCGAATGGCTTTAGCAACAGCGTTGACATCGGTGGCATCAACCAAGCTCACCTCAATACCTAAACGCTGTAGGGTGCCCAATAAACTATTGGTGTTACCAAAAACGTATTGACTGGCAACAATATGGTCGCCCGCTTTAAGCAACGTCGTAAACACTGCAGCTAAAGCGGCCATGCCGGTTGCAAACGTTAATGTTGCCCGCCCTTCTTCCATTTGGTTTAACTTAACTTCAAGCGCTGCAGTGGTCGGTGTGCCTTGGCGCGCATACGAAAAGCCCGGTCTTCCTTGAAAAACAGCGACCAAATCAGCTGCATCGTTGTAACAGTATTGTGACGAAGTGTGAATCGGCTTGTGTACGGCACCATGCTCGGTGCCAAACAATCGATCACTATGCAAAATTTGGGTCGTAAAACCTGTTTTATTTGACATGACTTAAGCTTTCTTTTTAAAAGTATCTTAGATTTTAATTTGATCAGTCTTAATTTTTTTTGATCTTTTTTAATGTTAATCAACTATTTTTAGAATGACGTTGGCGTACCGTTTCATATAAGCACACACCGGTTGCCACGCTAACGTTTAAACTTTCAACGCTGCCCATCATGGGTATGCGCACCAATACATCGCAACTCTCGCGGGTTAAACGACGCATACCGTCGCCTTCAGCACCCATTACCCAAGCTGTAGGCCCTTTCGTATCAACTTGACTGATGTTTTTTTCACCCGTCTCATCGGTGCCGACCAGCCACACACCGCTGTCTTTAAGTTGACGCAAGGTACGCGCTAAATTTGTAACCATAATATAGGGCAAGCTTTCGGCTGCCCCACATGCCACACGGCGAACCACAGCGCTTAAACCCGCTGAACGATCACGTGGCGCAATAACGGCATGCACCCCAGCGGCGTCAGCCGTTCGTAGGCAAGCACCTAAATTATGGGGGTCAGTCACACCATCAAGGACCAGCAACAGCGGTGGGCCCTTAATGGTTTCGAGTACTTCATCAATATCGACTGCTAAAGTCATGGCACTAGCTAAAGCCACGACACCCTGATGATGCGAGTCACCACCGAGTGCATCAAGTCGGTCACTTTCTACCGGGTGGACTTGAACCCCATTGTCGCGTGCCGTTTGAATAAGTGTAGTCATGCGTTTATCGCGACGCTGTTTATCAAAATATAGGTCTATAACAGAACAGGCAGCATGACGCAGCCTTGCGGTAACAGCATGAAAGCCGAGTAAAACTTGTTTTTCGCTCATATTTGTATGCTTAACGTTTTTTCTTGGCAACACTCTTTTGAGGCGCTGCTGTAGAGGTTTTCTTGATGACGGTTGGTGTTGATTTAACCGATCGAGTGGGTTTCTTTTTAGGGGTGGCTTTGGCTGTTGCCTGCACTTTAGCGGTTTGTTTTAACTGTGAACGTCGTTCACGCGCTGTTTGACCTTTAAATTGTGCAGGTTTAGGTGAGGCTGCTTTTTTAACATGAATCGCTGATTCGGTATCAACGCGATTACGGGCACGCTTAATGGCTGCAAACGATTCACCAGCAACCAACCTAAACTCAATGCGACGCGCTTCAAGATCAACCCTTGACACCTGCACTTGCACTGAATCAGTCAAACGGTATCGCATACCCGTGCGCTCACCACGTAGCTCGTGCATGGCATCGTTGTATTGAAAATACTCTGTGCCCAGTTCAGACACATGAACCATGCCTTCAACATGCAAAGTATCTAGCGTGACAAAAATACCAAAGCTTGCTACCCCTGTTACACGGCCGCTAAAAACTTCACCCACCCGTTCTTTCATAAACCAACATTTCAACCAGGCTTCAACATCACGTGATGCATCGTCTGCACGGCGTTCATAGCCCGATAAGATGATGCCGATTTTTTCCCATGTGTCGTGCTCAAACTCTTGTTCGCTGATGCCGGGAACGACAACATGGTCAGGTGGCTGGGGCCGATACCGTTTTCCAGCTAACAGGCTTTTTATGACACGATGCGTCATTAAATCAGGGTAACGGCGAATGGGTGACGTGAAATGTGTGTAAGCCGGGAATGACAAGCCGAAATGCCCCATATTGTCAGGGGTATAAATCGCTTGTTGCATAGACCGTAAGCACATCGTTTGTAACAAATCAAAATCAGGTCGGCCACGGGCTCGATCAACCAATGCGGCATAGTCTTTAGCTTGTGGGTCGTCGCCGCCCGCTAAATCTAGACTGACAGTTTTTAAAAATGCCCTGAGCGCTTGCAACCGCTCAGGCGTTGGGCCTTCGTGCACACGAAATAAACCGGGGTGCTTGCTACGATGCATGAAGTCAGCCGCGCAGGTGTTAGCAGCCAACATGCACTCTTCGATTAAACGGTGCGCGTCATTACGCACATGCGCCACGATTTTATCGATGCGACCCAACTCGTTACAAACAATTTTAGTTTCAACTTTATCAAAATCAATCGCGCCACGGGCTTTGCGTGCAGCATGTAAGACGGTAAACAACGTGTGCAAATCTTGAATTTGAGGCAATACATTTGCGAATGATTTTGCAACAGGACCCGTACTGTGTTGCAGGGTTTCCCAAACTTGGTTGTAGGTGGTGCGAGCATGTGAATGAATCACTGCATTATAAAACTGATAAGCGGTCACTTGACCCGCTTTTTCGCCATGACCGGCAATCACCATGTCGCACACCAACACGGCACGATCAACATGCGCATTCAGAGAACACAGGCCATTTGATAATTTTTCAGGGAACATCGGAATGACCCGACGCGGAAAATAAACACTCGTTCCGCGCGCCTGTGCATCGGTGTCTAGCGCGTCTTCAGGTAGAACATAGTGGCTGACATCTGCAATCGCTACCAACAGTCGCCAATTATTTTGTTGATGGGCTGCGTCAACTTCAATCGGCTCGCAATACACCGCGTCATCAAAATCGCGGGCGTCTTCACCGTCAATTGTGATGAATGCAACATCGCGTAAATCAACGCGATCTTTGTAGTCGCCTTTGCGTAATGCGTCAGGTAATTTGTCGGTCTGCTTTAAGGTATTAACCGAAAATTCAACGGGTACATCAAACTTGCGAACGGCTATTTCAATTTCCATACCGGGGTCGTCAACTTCACCCAACACTTCGGTAACACGCCCTAAGGGTTGAGTGTGACGGGTGGGTTGTTCAATGATGTCAACCAAAACAACTTGACCAGGCTGAGCCTCACCGGCCTCACCGGGGGGTATCAGAACGTCGTGTTTGATGCGTTGATCTTCAGGAACAACAATCGCTAAACCCCGTTCGTTTAAAAATCGGCCAACTAATCGATTGGTGCGTCGCTCAATTACTTCGACAATAGTGGCCTCGGGTTTACCTCGGTATTCACCTGATTGCTTAACCAATACTCGATCACCATGCAAAACTTTTAGCATTTCACGGGGTGATAAAAATAAATCTGACCCACCCGTATCGCGTATTAAAAAGCCAAAACCATCACGATGGCCTTGCACTTTACCCGCAATAAAATCAAGCTTGTTGGTGAGCAACAGAAGGCCTTTGCGATTACGCGTAATTTGGCCATCACGCTCCATTGCAGCGATGCGTCGGTCGTACCCCACCTGAGTCGCTTCTCTAACAACATTCAATGCTTGGGCTAGATCTTCTGGTAACAACGGCACCGCTGCTTGACGCAGCGCCTCTAAAATATTTTCTCGTGAGGGCACATCGGGGTCAAAATCAGGTATCGCCTCATTCACGTCTACTGTTTTTACTGAAGTTGCTTTCGGGCTTTTTGTTCGCTGAGTTGCCAAAGTATGTTTCTCGTCTATAATTTCGGGCTTGTGTGATGTATCTATTGCACCACAAGGTTTGCCCAGGTGGCGGAATTGGTAGACGCGCACGGTTCAGGTCCGTGTGCCGAAAGGTGTGGAGGTTCGAGTCCTCTTCTGGGCACCATCGTATTTGAGCATGTCACGTCTTAGGTCGAGATCACGTTTTCGACCCTCTTTCTCTAGTATAGCCTTAGCTATACCGACTAAATGGGCATGGTTCATGCTTTTGATTACCGTCTTTGAAGCTGTTTTTCCAGTCTTTGCTCTCATTTTTGCTGGCTGGTTAGCGGCACGAGCCAACATTCTTGATCAAACGGCAACCCGCGTACTCAATCAATTCGTTATTTATATGGCGCTTCCTGCCTTGCTATTTATAGCTATGGCACGCACCCCTATTGATCAATTGGCTCAACCCGGCTTTATAGCAGCCTATATGCTCGGCGTTGGGGCAGCCGCCGCCTCTTACTGGTTTTTAAGCCGACACGACGCTCTTGATCCAATTGATCGCATCATTAACAGTATGAGCGCCGGTTACGGCAACGCCGGCTTTATGGGCATACCCTTGATGTTGATTGTGTTCGGGCCCGAGGCGTTGGCACCCTCTATCATTTGCGCTGTGATGACCGTTACCGTGCAATTTGGTATCACTATTGTTTGCTTAGAGCTCAAATTAGCTCAAGGAAAAGGCATCGTACCTACCCTGCTAAAAGTCGGTACGTCGGTTATTCGTAACCCGCTTCTAGTCTCGCCTTTGTTAGGCATATTGTGGTCTGCGCTGGGTTTGTGGCAACCCGCTGCAGCAACACGGTTTTTAGATTTACTTGGCGAGGCGTCTATACCCTGTGCTTTGGTGGCAATTGGTCTCTTTTTAGCCCACACACCCAAGCAAGCGCTCACCCCCGCGGTCAAGCACATCAGTGTGGTGAAACTATTTGTGCACCCAATAGTGGTCACCATTTTGGCATTATGGGTCTTTAATATGCCAGCTATGTGGGCTTGGGTTGCCATACTGACTAGCGCCCTACCCCTAGGTACGGGGCCTTTTATGTTAGCCAGTTTATATAAGCGCCACGCCACAACCAGCGCCCAAGCGATATTAGTAACAACCATGATTTCAATGGTGACCTTAAGTGGTATCGTTGCTTGGGTCGATTATTTAACATTACGACCGTAAGATACTTCGGAGCATACATATGCCTTTTGTCGGTCGCTACAGTGCCCTCTACATTGCCATCATTGCCAGCGCTGTGACGCTTGCCATGGCTATAACCCTTTCACTTGATTGGTTAGTTTTGACTCTCGTATTTCTAGCCCTTACCGCGTTGGGTTTTTACGACCTTAAACAAACTCACCACGCCGTAAGGCGCAGTTACCCAATTATCGGTAATTTGCGCTACTTTTTTGAATCAATAAGACCTGAACTGAGACAGTATTTTTTTGAAGACGACAGTCAAGACACACCGTTTTCACGTGACACCCGCACCATGGTTTATCAACGTGCAAAACAACAAATTGATAAACGCGCGTTTGGTACCCACATAGATGTTTACAACGATCACTATGAGTGGATCAACCACTCTATGGCACCCCAACACATCAAAGACCCTAATTTTAGAATTACTGTGGGCGGACTTGCCTGCAAGCTACCCGTTGATTTGTCTGTTTTAAATATTTCAGCTATGAGTTTTGGTTCGCTTTCAGCCAATGCGATTTTGGCACTTAATGAGGGCGCCAAAATCGGTCACTTTGCACACGATACGGGTGAAGGGGGCATTAGTGCCTACCATCTGAAGCCAGGTGGCAATTTAATTTGGAATATTGGTTCAGGTTATTTTGGTTGCCGTGATGAAAAGGGTCATTTTAACGACCAGGCTTTTGCTGCCAATGCAACACGCCCAGAAGTCAAAATGATTGAAATCAAACTGTCACAAGGTGCCAAACCTGGGCATGGTGGTATTTTGCCGGGCAGTAAAGTAACCGCAGAAATTGCTGCAGCACGTGGTGTTCCCATAGGCAAAGATTGTAATTCGCCAGCATCACACAGCGCGTTTGATTCACCTATTAGCCTGTTGATGTTTGTTGATAAATTACGCCGCCTATCGGGTGGCAAACCGGTAGGGTTCAAACTTTGTATAGGTCACCCCTGGGAATGGTTCGCGATTGCTAAAGCCATGATCGAAACCGATATCAAACCTGATTTTATTGTGATCGACGGCGCAGAAGGTGGCACCGGTGCAGCACCTGTTGAATTTGCAGATCACGTGGGTACACCATTGCGTGAAGCACTCCGTTTGGTACACAACACCTTGGTGGGTTTGGGCATTCGAGATCAAATTAAGCTAGGGGCATCTGGCAAAATTGTTTCAGCATTTGATATGGCACGCGTTTTTGCATTGGGCGCAGACTGGTGTAACAGTGCACGTGCTTTTATGTTTGCAATTGGCTGTATTCAAGCACAGCAATGCCATACGGGTAAGTGTCCAACGGGTGTCGCGACTCAAGATGAGCGTCGTCAACGCGCGTTAGTGGTCACAGACAAAGCCCCTAGAGTTGCTAATTATCATCGTAATACGCTGAAGTCATTAGGCGAGTTAGTCGGTGCAGCAGGTCTTAATCACCCAAACCAGCTTGGTACACAGCATATTGCCTGCCGAAGCCCAACGAGTCGTGTCAGCCTAATGTCGGTTCAATACCCAGACTTTGAAAGCGGTGAAATTTTACGTGGCACATTAAGAACTCGTGTCTTTCAGTTGGGTTGGCCCCTGGCACAAGCAAGTAGTTTTGCTATGGCTCAAGACTCCAAAAAAGTATGGGACAGCCCCAGAGATGGCGCAATGGTTTGACAGTCGACTTAAATAATTTGAAACGGGGTATGTGGCACAAACTCGTTGGCATGAAACGTGCTTTTGTTCAGGCAGAAAATGTTAACCCCACGACGGGTTAAGCCATAAAATCACCCAAAGCATAACTGGCATCCAGAGCGAGGCCAGTATGACCTGCAACCCCAAAGCCAGCCCAGCGAAAGCGCCCGCGGTGGGTTCTATTTGTATAGCCCGGGCTGCACCAATACCATGTGAAATGGTACCTAGGGCAAAACCTCGCTGTGCCCAGCCACTGGTGTCGCGGGCAATGTGAATAAAATCAAAAATATATTTACCAAGTAGTGCGCCAATTAAACCCGTTAACACTGCAAAAATGGCGGCTAGCTCAGGTAGCCCACCCATTGTTGCAGCCAAACCCATGGCAACGGGTGCAGTAACTGACTTAGGGGCCAACGACATGGCCAAGTACTGTGGCAGATCAAGCAACCAAGCCATTGCAACGGCAAGCACAGCTGACACCACGCCACCCACTAACGCGGCCATAAACAAGCGTGGCAAACGACGCATCAGCTCGACTCGTTTTAGCCATAACGGCCATGCCAAGGCCACCACGGCAGGCCCGAGTAAAAAATGAATAAATTGTGCACCTGAAAAATAGGTCTGGTAAGGCACTTGAAGCAATGTTAAAGATAATGCGAGAACAATCACTGTCCAGAGCACTGGGTTAGCTAATGGGTGCTGATTGAGTTTTTTATAAATGGCACTGGTGACAAGGTATAAGGCCAGCGTTGAGGCCAAGCCAAATAATGGCGTGGTTGATAGGTATGTCCAGAGTTCAACAAAATCAGACATGTTCGTCTTCTTTCGATTGACCGGTGTGGCCTAACAGCCAGGCCGTCACGGCAATACCCACTACCGACGACACAACTAATATAAAGCCAATGCGCAGACCAAACTCTGACAATAAATCAAGGTGCGTCATCACCCCCACCCCAACCGGCACAAACAATAACGATAAATTATTGAGCAAAAAATTGGCCGCGGCTTCCACTGTATGCCTCAGGCGCGGCCAGTATAAAGCGGGTATTAAACAAACCATACCTGCAACGGGGCCTGGTAAGGGCAAGTTAAACACTCTTACCAGTGCCTCACCAAGCGCCTGAAAGATCAGTAAAAGTGTGAAACCGGTTAACGCTTGCATGTTGAAATAGCCTTAAAATGACCTATCAAGTGATTAGAAAGCCATATTTAAACTAAGCGTAAGCGATTGATTAACGATACTTCCTGAAGAGGTTCCTTGATTGGTACCTGTTCTGGGCCCATCTATTGCATCGCCGCCGAAAGACCAAGGCCCACCCCAATTAGTGGTGTAGTTACTTGTTTTTGAAACAGTGTAATTCAAGTCAATAAACCAGTTTTTATCTAAGAAGTATGTTCCACCAATCATGGCTGCGCCACCCCAAACCCACTGGTTAACAGAATAACTACTTGTATTTCCAAGGCCTGTCACGGCAGTAGGTATACCCACAAAGTTAGCAAAACCTGTCATATTATTTAAAGACGTTTTTATTTGTGAATAGGTCGGGCCAGCCCCTGCATAAATATAGCTTTTTTCAAATGAATGACCAATAAAAGGCATCAGTGCAAACTGTTGTTCAATGCTTTGTTGGTAAGACCTGACTAAATAGTTACCATTGAACGCGTTATAAACACCGCCTTGGGTGTAACCGCCCGACTGAGGAATTAACTGATTGTTAACAGTCGAAGTTGCTTGTAAGTTGTTATAGGAGAACTTTGCGCCCCACAACCATTTACTTTCTGGAAAATGTTTGAAGTACCCAGCATGAATGACGGGAGAAAAATTGTTTTGTGATGGCATAGACACATCAGTTCCGCCCTCAGCTGAGCCCGTAATAGAAGCTTTGGGTACACCCACTGGAGGAATGAAGGGTGGTGAATAGCTTGTACCCTTACCCCACGTGCTTTGGTTATCAAAATTTGTTGAATTTGCACTACCACCAATACCAATAAAGAATGCTGATTGGGGTACTAATGATGTGGAGGATTTATCTGCTAGAGCATATGTCCCCGTCGATCCCAAAATCAAACCGACTGAATAAACCAATATTTTTTTCATGCTATGAAAACCTTTTCTTTAAGTATTTTTAGCACTACGCTATGAGCCAATTTGCAATTTTTTTAATTAAATCGATAGTAGATCTGCGCTTGGGTTTTTTAAGTGTTATTTATTTATTAGCTCTGATTAACATTCAGGCAGTGCACTAAATTAGGTCATACACCCAATTATCTTACAAGGTACTACACCTAAAAACCCAAAAAAAAATTAACTACATAAGGAAAATTTTTTACTTTAATTATCTATGATTCTAAAGCATACGCTCCGGTTGCATCGTGCACTTCAGCCCCGGTTAACGGTGGGTTAAAGACACACACCATACGCATGGCCACACCTTGATTGGCTTCAAGCACATGATGATCATGGGCATTGAGAGCATATAAGGTGCCCGGTGTAATTTGATGGGTTTGGCCAGTGGCTACATCGGTAATTTGCCCTTTACCTTCGATGCAGTAAACCGTTTCTAAATGGTTACGGTAAGTCATCTCTAGGGTGGCACCGGCCTTGATAATAGTGTCGTTAACCGAGTAGCCCATACCGACGTCTTTAAAAATTAACCGTCGACTGGTCCAACCCGCGGTGTCAACCTCGGCAGCCGTACCTAAGACGTCTTCTAATCGTTTAATAATCATACTTTCACCTCAACTTCAGTAAGTTTTACAACCCCCATACTTTCTTCGATGATGTCTAAGCCGAAATCAAGATCAGTGTGGCTGATTGTCAAGCTGGGTAATAGTTTTAAAACTTGATCATCAATACCTGCGGTTTCAACAATCAAACCCCGCTCAAAACAAGCTTTTGATACCCTGTCAGCCAACGCAGCGTTGGTAAATTCGACCCCAATAATTAAGCCGCGCCCCCTTACTGTGGCATCAAAACCCAAGGTTTCAATCATGTCGCGCAAGCGTTTCTGGGTATGTTGGCCTTTTTTAAGCACCTGCTTTTCGAGTGTGTCGTCAACCCAAAAATCAAGTGCTGCTGTGGCGGTTACAAATGAGGGGCAATGGCCTCTAAACGTGCCATTGTGCTCGCCAGGTGCCCATATGTCGTATTCAGGCTTAATTAACACCAACGCCAAAGGCAACCCGTAACCTGATAACGATTTAGACAAGGTAATGATGTCAGGCACGATACCGGCTTCATCAAAACTAAAAAATGAACCGGTACGACCGCAACCTACTTGAATGTCATCAACAATCAACAAAATGCCATGGTCAGCTGTGATTTGACGTAAACGCTGCAACCATTTGCTTGAAGCGACGTTCACGCCACCCTCAGCTTGTACCGTTTCTAATATTACCGCTGCAGGCAGATCTAAACCACTGCCGTTATCAGCTAAAAGCGTTTCAAAATAAGTTAGGGTGTCTAAATCACGACCCAAAAACCCTTCAAATGGCACTGAAGCCGTGTGATTAAGTGGTACCCCTGCCCCAGCTCGCTTAAAGCCGTTACCCGTTACAGATAATGCACCTAAGGTCATGCCATGAAATGCATTAGTAAAATGAACGATTTGTTGTCGACCGGTCACTTTACGTGCCAATTTCATTGCAGCTTCGACCGCATTGGTACCTGTAGGCCCAGGGAATTGAAACTTATACGACATGCCACGTGGCTTCAAAATCACTTCTTGAAAACGTTGTATGAAACGCTGTTTAGCCTCGCTATACATATCAAGCGTGTGGGTAATACCATCACCGGTTAAATAGCGTAGCAACGCTTGTTTGATAGGCTCTGGGTTATGGCCATAGTTTAAGACCCCGGCACCGCTAAAAAAATCTAAATAACGTTGGCCTGAGGTGTCAACCATCCAAGGCCCTTTGGCGGAACTAAACACCGCTGGGAAGTTGCGGCAATAGCTACGCACCTCTGATTCATATTGTTCGAATGTATTCATACTGTCACTCCTGAAAAAACGATGGGGCCGATGCGAACCATGGGTTCAGCAACATGACCATCGGGAAATTGATTTGCCTCAAAATGCGGGGCCCATTCACAGGGCGCATTGATGTTTGCAGCAAATCGCGTAAAAAGTTTATGTGAGGGTTGGTTATCGGTTGCGACCGTAGCAGTCAGCCATTGGCACGATTGGTTGGTGGGTAAAGCCAACCATTGTCTCAGCATAGTTTTGCCAAGATGTTGGCCCTGCATGGTGGGGTGCACGGCAATCTGCCAGCAAAAAGCGGTGTGTGGCGTTTCGGGGGGGTGATAACCAATAATGGCACCCACTATCTGCTGATTGTGTTCGACGACTAGGCATGTTTGCCCAAAGTCGGTTGCCATCAGTACATAAAAATAGGGGGAATTTAAATCAAGTACGCCTGTGTCACGCACTAAGTGCCAGAGCGCTAAACCATCGTTAGGTTGAGCCGCTCTAAAGGTAAAGTTTGATCGTAGAAAGTCAGTTTTCTTAAAATCGATATGCGTTCACCATTAAAAAATCACCATTTACCATAACATGAACTGTTGCTATTTGACAACCCTTTTGGCCATATTAAAAGTCGACAAATAAATAATTTCCATATAAATCATAAGCTTAAATAATTGCACCCGTTTCTTTCGCGCTTTACCTGTAAAATCTACAGGTTTTGCAATTTGATAGAAGTTGGTAAGACCAAACAGCTTCATTCAACACGCCGTCACCGACTTTAAGAAACTGCCCGCATGTCAGACACTGAAACGCTAGAAACACCCCCCATTAAAGCAACTCGGCGCCGCGCCACTAAAAAGAATGTCAAAAAATCGCTTGAAACTGCACTCATCGTTACAGATGATTCGTTAGTTTCTGCGAGTGATCAAAAACGTTTTGATTTGTTGGTTGAAGACGCACACGACATTGAAAATCAAATTGAAACGTTAAAAAAATTAGTTGATCAGCATCGTATTGTGTTTGCGCAAGCCATTAACCCACTTGCGAAACGGCAAGACGAAATCAAACGCAACATGGTGATTTGGTTAAACCAACGCATGTTGCAAGGCAAACTTGCGCCTCGCGTACATCGCATGTTGGGTGAAATAATTACCTATATGGCGCTTGACTATGCGATTGCAGGCGATGAAAAAATGCGTGAAATTCATGATTTACACAGCGAAACGCCGCTAGCCGACCTTGAGCGTATTCAAATGGAAGAAGCGCAAGCCTTTTATGAAGAAATGATGAACGAAGAGGCTGAAAACCCTGAAGATTTTGATTCGCTTGAAGATATGATTCAAGCGCGTTTTGATCAAATGCACAAAAAAGCCCAAGAAAAAGCAAAATCAGAGCAATCAAAAAGTTCAAAAAAACAGAAGTACCAAGACGCTGAACAAACCAAGCTCATACTAGATAAAGCAGGCCAAGCCTTAAGGCATATTTACCGTCAACTTGCCAGACAATTGCATCCCGATCGTGAACCTGATGAGCAAATACGCAAACAAAAAACTGAACTGATGAGTCAGGCCAACATTGCCTATGGCCGTCAAGATGTGGTGGCATTATTAAGGCTGCAAACCCAATTTACCCAAACCACAGGCGCATCGGGTGGTGCCAGCACCTCGCTACATACCTTTGGTGCGCAATCAACTCAAGGGCTAATTGAGCTGCTTCAAATACGTATTAAAGCGCTTAATCGTGAGCGGCGAGACACAGAGCTACACGCTGTCGCCGAATTTGTTTTACCCTCTTCGCGAGCCCTGACTAGTGAGCGCTTAAACCAACATCTTGAATCAATTAAACTTCGCCATCAACTAAAGATTCGCGATTTAAAAGGTGAGTTTGTTCAAATTCAAAATGACTCTGGGTTGTCAAAATGGTTAAAAGAACAGGCATTATTTGCTTAGTGGTTTGTGTCGCACTCTTTTAATAGGGGCTCGATGATCGGTACCAGTGATCGAGGCCGCTAGTCAGTGGTCGAGGCCCGAAGTCAGTGGCCATTGTCAGTCATTGGTGTCACCACTTCACATCAAATTCGTCTCGTAACGCTTGAATCTGATCTTCAGTTAACGGGGCTGGCTGGTGGCCGTTAGTCATCAAATACAAGCGTGCGGTTTCTTCCAACTCTTCCAATGCAGCACTTGCTTGAGCAAGACTTTCATGCCAAACATTGGGGCCTAGGCGGTCAAGCAGTACGGCCCTAATCGGGGTGTTGCAAGCGTGCATCTGATGTATTTTTTGGGAAATAAGCGCACCCACCTTTGGATCGCCTGGCCGGTGATAAGGTATCAACGGCACATGCCCAACTTTCATCACAAAATATGGCGTTAGGGGTGGCAAAACGTCTTCAGCTTGCCATACACCGCACAAAGTTAAAGCAACTAAGTGGGTGCTATGTGTATGTATGACGCACTGAGCTGTCGGGTCTGCGGCATAGATAGCTCGATGCAAAGCAAGCGTTTTTGAAGCGCGATCACCGCTCACTTGATAGCCATTCATATCGACTTTAGCGATTGCTTGAACATCTAACTGCCCTAAACAAGCATCTGTGGGGGTAATTAAATACCCCGCTTCATCAGGCAACCGAACGCTAATATTGCCTGCTGAGGCGTGCACATACTGGCGCTGATAAAGCGAAAGCCCGACCCGACATATTTCAATACGAAGTTCAGATTCATTCATTTGTGGTGCGTTCATTTAAGTTTGCTTCAATTCAACATGACTTGTTGAGTGTTTTGAATGCGTCTGTGAAAAAGCCTTCACCACCGAAATTACCTGATTTAAGGGCGATGTGAATAAGCTCACCCCCAACCAAAGCCGATGTCCAGGGCACACCGGCGGCAATTTGTGGCCCAATGGTCATATGGTCAATCTTTAGCGCTTTAATCACGGCACCCGATGTTTCGCCACCCGCCACAACAAGTTGTTTAACGCCCAAATCAACCAACTGAACGGCTATCTTTGCCAGGGCTGTTTCAACTAATTGGCCGGCGTGGTCGATGCCTAAGCTTTTTTGAACCGCTTTGACTGCTTCAGGCTCAGCGGTTGCAAAAAATAAAATAGGGTGCTTACCTAAAATGGGATGCGCCCACTTTAGCGCCTGACCCACTACATCTTCACCCCGATCAAGCGCTAAGGGGTCAATACGAAAACAAGGTAACCCAAGTCTTTGAAAATTTTCTACCTGAGCATTGGTTGCAAGTGAGCAACTGCCTGAGAGAATCGCCTGATAGCCTTGCCCTTGATTGAACCCATGCAAGGGCGATGCCCCTTCAAATGAATTCAAACCCCAGTTCTGAGGCAACCCAACAGCCACCCCAGAGCCCGCCGTAACTAAGGGCATACCGGTCAAAGCTTGACCAATGGGTTTGAGGTCATCATTTGACAACACATCAAGTATTGCAATCTCAACGCCCTCTGCTTGCAGATCTTTAAATTTAAGTGCTATCGCTGCAGAGCCTTTTGCGATCGTTACATAGTCGACCAAACCCACTTTGCGAGCCGTTTGCAATTGCAAAACACGTACCAAGTTGGCATCAGTCATCGGCGTTAAAGGGTGGTTTTTCATACCGCTGTCTGACAATAATTGGTCGCCAACAAATAAATGGCCTTTGTATATCGTTCTTTGCGCTTCAGGAAAAGCTGGGCAAGCAACCGTAAAGTTGCTTTTTAAAGCTTTCAATAAGGCATCAATAACGGGCCCAATATTGCCCGCTGCAGTCGAGTCAAAGGTTGAGCAATACTTGAAGTAAATTTGCTCAACACCCTGGGCTTGTAGCCAATATAAAGCCTCTAAAGATTGTGAAATTGCGTCATGTACCGGTATGGTGCGTGACTTTAGTGCCACCACAAGCGCATCAGCATCAAGTTTGACAGATTGATTAAGGGGAACACCAATCGTTTGTATTGTTCGCATGCCACTTCTAACCAAATTATTGGCTAAATCAGTGGCGCCCGTAAAGTCATCTGCAATACAACCTAACAACGGTTTTTTAGGTAATGTTTTCATTTTTTTCTGGAAGTGAAATACCCGGAAATATTTTAATCACTGCCGAATCATCTTCGCGACCAAAACCTGCTGCTGAGGCTTGCATAAACATTTGATGCGCAGTAGCTGAAAGCGGCAAAGGGAATTTACTGGCTCTTGCGGTGTCAAGCACCAACCCTAAGTCTTTAACAAAAATATCAACTGCCGAAAGGGGTGTGTAATCGGCCGCTAAAACATGTGGCATACGGTTTTCAAACATCCAGCTGTTGCCAGCACTATTTGTAATGACTTCATAAAGTGCGTCTGCGGCAACCCCTTCTCGCAGGCCTAACGCCATGGCCTCGGCTGCTGCGGCGATATGCACACCTGCCAACAATTGATTAATGATTTTTACTTTGCTGCCGGCACCCGCTTGATCACCGAGTTTGTAAACTTTAGCTGCCATACTGTCTAAGGCATTTCCCGCTTTTTCGTAAGCACTGGGGGTGCCCGCACTCATGATGGTCATTTGTGCTGATGCAGCCTTAGCCGCCCCTCCCGAAATGGGTGCATCTAAATAAAGTAAACCTAAATCGTTCATACGTTTTTCAAGCGCAATTGACCAGTTAGGGTCAACCGTTGAACACATAATATAAAGACTACCCTTGGTCATGGCGCTTGCAGCACCGTTTTCACCAAACAATAATGCTTCAGTTTGGTCTGCATTGACCACCACACCGACAATGATTTGAACGTGTTGGGCTAACGCTGCCGGCGTGTCATGTGCCACCCCACCCGCTTTAGCAAAATCGTCTGCAACCTGTTTACGAATATCGCAAACATGTACCTCATACCTAGCGCGTCTTAATGAACCAGCCATGCCCAGGCCCATAGCGCCCAAGCCGATTAACCCAATTTTTTTAATATTACTCATGATTTACCTGCTGTGTTGTCTGACCACCAGTTTGCACCAAACTGACCTTGCAACCAAGTAATAAAAAGTTTTACTTTGGTTGGTACCAACTTAGGGGAAGGGAATACGGCGTGTATTTCTTGTTGTGGCATCTGCCACAATTCTAATAATGGCACCAACGCTTTATTTTTAATTGAAGCATCAGCAACATATAACGGTAATGCTGCCACACCAAAATTTTGTCTTGCGGCTGACAACAACATTGATAAATTGTTTGACCTTAAGCGACCTCTAACAGGCATTGACACCTGAACACCGTCAGAACCAACAAAATGCCAATGATCGTCACCCTGCACGGTATTATAAATAAGCACATCATGATTATCTAAATCAGATGGTATTTTCGGCAGACCCTTTTGTTTTAAATAATCAGGCGACGCAACCACCGCCCAAGGGTTTAAGCCCAAATAAGTCGAACCTAAAGTTGAATCAGACAAACGCCCCATACGAATGGCGACATCGACCCCTTGCTCGACTAAGTTGACATATCGATCGTCACAATTTAAATCGATTTGTAAGTGCGGGTTCATACGCATAAACGCCATCGTTAAAGGGGCCATTACGCGCCGACCAAAGGCAACTGAGGTACTGATGCGAATTAAGCCTTCAGCTTGATGTTGAAGCAGCGAGGCGACTGATTCAGCTTCTTGGGCATGATGAGCAATAAGCTTGCACTTTTCGTAATACAGCAAACCAATCTCGGTGGGGCTCACACCGTGAGTGGTGCGGTGCAACAACCGCGCACCTAATTGTTTTTCCATACGACTGATTTGTTTAGTGACGGCAGGCTGACCCACCCCCACCTCTGCTGCGGCTCGGCTAAAAGAACCCAAATTTACAACACGCACAAACAGCTTGATGGCTTGAATGCTTTCCACAGTAAACCCTTAAAATATAAATAAAGGTAATCGGTCTTTCTTCCTAATCAATGAAAAGATTCTTTTAACTCGGTCGATTCATTATTTTAAGTAATCACCTTAAGACATCAGCACACTTTATAAATATGCGCCTTTGTGACTTGCAATCTTGCTGTGTATTCCACCATGGAATAAGCATCATGCGCAAGGGGTCTGTTCCATCCAATACTAAATCAGCCCATGATACGTAAAGAGTAGACCTATAAACAAACCAGACATATTGAATAACTTAGGATCAAAAACATGGCCAAGATGAAAGCCGCAATGGCAGCCGTACTCGTGATGGAAAAAGAAGGTATTACAAAAGTATTTGGTGTGCCTGGCGCTGCCATCAACCCCCTTTATAACCAGCTCAAAGAGCGCGATACGATTAGCCACATATTGGCTCGCCACGTTGAGGGTGCTTCACACATGGCTGAGGGCTATACCCGTGCCAAAGCAGGCAATATTGGTGTGTGTATTGGCACATCAGGCCCTGCAGGTACAGACATGATTACAGGTCTGTATTCAGCTCAAGCCGATTCAATACCGATTTTAACGATTACTGGCCAAGCACCCCGCGCACGCCTACACAAAGAAGATTTTCAGGCGGTTGATATCGTTTCAATTGCTAAACCGGTTACCAAATGGGCCACCATAGTCTTAGAACCGGCTCAAGTGCCAGGGGTTTTTCAACAAGCTTTTCACATTATGCGTTCTGGTCGCCCAGGCCCTGTGCATATTGATTTACCTTTCGATGTCATGCAAACTGAAATTGAGTTTGATATTGAGACCTACGAGCCATTGGCCGTTTTCAAACCTGCAGCAACACGCAAACAAATTGAGCACGCGCTCAAAATGGTGCTTGAATCAGAACGGCCACTGATCGTGGCAGGTGGTGGCATTATTAATGCTGATGCAAGCGATTTACTGGTTGAATTTGCAGAGTTAACAGGCATACCAGTTATACCCACCTTAATGGGTTGGGGCAGCATTCCAGACGATCACCCCTTAATGGTCGGTATGGTTGGCTTACAAACCAGCCATCGCTACGGCAATTCAAATATGTTGGCCAGTGATTTTGTGTTGGGCATTGGTAACCGTTGGGCTAACCGCCACACGGGTTCGCCAGAAGTGTATTGCAAGGGGCGTAAATTTGTTCACGTCGACATCGACCCCACCCAAATTGGTCGTGTCTTTGCAGCTGATTACGGCATTACTTCTGATGCAAAAGCCGCATTGGCATTATTTGTTGACGTTGCTCGCGAAATGAAAGCGCAAGGTAAATTTGACAAATTCGTTGCCTGGGCCAAAGAGTGCCAAGGCCGCAAGACATCATTAGAATACTTACGCAAAACAAACTTCGATACGGTTCCTATGAAACCGCAGCGCGTATATCAGTGTATGAATAATGCGTTTGGCCGAGACACGACTTACGTCACAACCATTGGTTTGAGCCAAATTGCTGGCGCACAATTTTTACACGTTTACTTCCCGCGCCGCTGGATCAATTGCGGTCAAGCCGGCCCCCTAGGGTGGACTGCACCTGCGGCATTAGGCGTATGTGCTGCTGACCCAACGCGTGAAGTGGTTGCATTATCAGGCGATTACGACTTTCAGTTCATGATTGAAGAGCTGGCTGTTGGCGCACAATTTAAGTTGCCCTACATTCATTTTGTTGTAAATAACAGTTATTTAGGGCTAATTCGTCAATCACAACGCGGCTTTGCGATGGACTACTGTGTACAGCTTGGTTTTGACAACATCAACTCAGCCCCAGGCGAACCTGCTGCAAACGGTTACGGCGTTGATCACGTTAAAGTGGTGGAAGGTTTGGGCTGCAAAGCCATTCGCGTGATGACGCAAGAAGAAATCGCCCCAGCGATTGCGCAAGCCCGTGCCTGGATGGCCGAGTATCGTGTACCCGTGGTGATTGAAATTATTCTTGAACGTGTTACAAACATTTCAATGGGTACAGAAATTGATAATATTAATGAGTTTGAAGAATTGGCAAAAGACATATCAGATGCGCCAACAGCTCATATTGCTTCAATGTTAGATTAATTAAAGGGTTTACAACATGCCTAAATTTGCAGCCAATTTAACGATGCTTTTTACCGAAATGCCTTTTTTAGATCGGTTTGAAGCTGCTCATAAAAATGGGTTTAGTGCGGTAGAGTTTTTATTTCCCTATGCCTGGCCAGCTGACGAAATTAAAGCCCTGCTTGACACGAACAAGCTTGAATTAGTGTTGCACAACCTTCCTGCAGGTAATTGGGACGCTGGCGAGCGAGGTATCGCTTGCCACCCAGATCGTGTCAATGAGTTTAAAGAAGGGGTCAACAAAGCGATTGCGTACGCCACAATTCTAGGTGTGAAACAACTAAATTGCTTAGCCGGAAAAAAACTTGATCACGTCAGTGCAGAGCAAACTCACACTACCTTGGTCAATAATCTTAAATTTGCTGCCCAAGAACTTAAGCATCATGGTTTAAAGCTTTTAATCGAACCCATAAATTTCTTTGATATACCCGGGTTTTATTTGAATCACACGCAACACGCTTTAGATTTAATCGACGCAGTCGGTTCAGACAATTTATTTGTGCAATATGACATTTATCATATGCAACGCATGGAAGGTGAAATTGCAGCCACCATCGAAAAGCATTTGTCTAAAATTGCGCATATTCAAATTGCCGACAACCCAGGCCGTTTTGAACCCGGTACAGGTGAATTAAATTATGCCTTCATGTTTAAACACCTAGACCAAATTGGCTATCAAGGCTCAATTGGGTGTGAGTACAAACCGAAAACGACAACAGAAGCAGGTTTAGGTTGGCTTAAAGCATTGAATCAATAATTTAAAGCATTGCATCAATAAATTTTTTATTGATGCACTCAATTGATGAAAACAGACTAATCAATTCATTTGTAATGTGCATTCAGTTATATTGAAAGCGCGATTGAAAATGCCTTAAAAAATGCTATAGATACATTGATAACAACTTTATAAAGAGACTAATGACGATGAGCAATACAAAACCTAAAATCGGTTTTATTGGCCTAGGCATAATGGGCACCCCCATGGTTAATCATTTGATTGCAGCGGGTTACACCGTATTTACCTATACCCGTAGCAAAGTACCGGCAGCTTTTAACAGCGCGTCTGCCACCCTATGCAAAAACAACCAAGATGTAGCGCAACACGCTGACATCATTTTCTTAATGGTGCCAGACACCCCTAACGTTGAAGCCGTATTGTTTGGCGAAAACGGTGTCGCTGCGGGCTTGAGCAAAGGCAAAATTGTTGTTGATATGAGCTCTATATCACCTATAGCGACAAAAGAGTTTGCACAAAAAATTCGGGCTTTAGGGTGTGAATATCTTGACGCACCGGTTTCAGGTGGTGAAGTCGGTGCTAAAAATGCAACCCTATCGATAATGGTTGGTGGTGAAGACGCCACCTTTGCAACAGTCAAGCCTTTGTTTGAACTCATGGGCAAAAACATCACCCATGTTGGTGCCGTAGGCGATGGTCAAACGGCTAAGGTCGCTAACCAAATTATTGTTGCCCTTAATATCGAAGCCGTTGCAGAAGCGTTGTTATTTGCTGCCAAAGCCGGCGCAGACCCTGCAAAAGTTCGCCTCGCTTTAATGGGTGGTTTTGCATCGAGCAAAATTTTAGAAGTGCACGGTGAACGCATGATCAATCGCACCTTTGACCCTGGGTTTCGTATTGAGCTGCATCAAAAAGACCTCAATTTAGCGCTGTCCAGTGCCAAAGCTTTAGGCGTTTCATTACCCAACACAGCCACGGCACAAGAACTTTTTAATTCTTGTGCTGCACATGGCGGTAAAGCATGGGACCATTCAGCCATGGTGCGTGCCTTAGAAAAATTAGCCAATTTTGAAATAGGTCAAAAACCGTAATACGGCTTAATCATGAACCCGCAAAAATTGCTTAAAGACATGTTTGATGCGGCCATTGCCTCTGCACAACCTGCACGCTGTATACCGCATTTCATGCCTAAACCAGATGAAATCGGGTCGGGTCGTTTTATTGTTATTGGTGCGGGCAAAGCTTCTGCCGCAATGGCTCAAACAGTTGAGCAAAATTGGTTAGGCCCCATTGAGGGCTTGGTTGTCACCCGCTATGGTTATGCAGTGCCCTGCCAATCAATTGAAATTGTTGAGGCATCTCACCCTGTTCCTGATGCGGCAGGCTTATTGGCAGCGCAGCGTATATTTGACCTAGTGAGCGATTTAACCCCTAACGATACTGTTTTATGCTTGATTTCGGGGGGCGGCTCTGCGCTGTTGCCCATGCCCTGGGCAGGTATTACCTTGGCAGACAAACAAGCTGTCAACCGGGCTTTGTTAAAAAGCGGAGCCACCATTGGTGAAATGAACACCGTGCGGCGCCATCTTTCAGGCATCAAGGGTGGTCGCTTAGCAGCGGCTTGCTACCCCGCACGTGTCATTTCTTTGTTGTTATCTGATGTGCCGGGTGACAACCCAATTGATATTGCATCAGGCCCTACAGTGGCTGACCCCACCACATGTCAAGACGCCTTAGATATTGTGAAACGCTACGGCATTCATTTGCCTGATACCGTCATGCGCGTCTTAGAAAGTGGTCAAGGCGAGTCAGTTAAACCAGGCGATCGCCGTTTATCTAAGTCTAGTTTCCACATGATAGCTACCCCCATGATGGCACTCAAAGCGGCTGCTCAAGTCGCCCAAGCAGCGGGCGTCAAAGCCCATATTTTGAGCGACATGATTGAAGGTGAAGCCAGCGATGTAGGTAAAGTACTGGCTGGCTTAGCGCTTAACGTTGCCAACCACAATATGCCCTTTGAAACACCTTGCGTGCTACTTTCAGGGGGTGAAACAACCGTTACCCTTAAAGGTGACGGGCGTGGGGGCCGCAATGTTGAATGTCTTTTATCTTTTGCCATTGCAACCCGTGGTCACCCAACGATTCATGCGCTAATGGGTGACACCGACGGTGTTGACGGGGTTGAAGAAATCGCAGGGGCTACCATTGCGCCCGACACTTTAAGTCGTGCGTTTGATCAAGGCATACGCCCTTTATTACGTTTAGATAACAATGATGGTCATGGTTTTTTTCAAGCGTTAGGGCTTTCAGTAATCACTGGCCCCACCCTCACCAATGTGAATGACTTTAGAGCCATTTTGATCGTTTCAAAGGAATAGATATATGAAGATGCATCGCTCACGCAAGGCAAAAATTGTCGCTACACTGGGGCCTGCCAGTTCAACTAAAGAAGTGATCAAAGAATTATTTATTTCTGGTGTTGATGTCTTTCGCATGAACTTTAGTCATGGTGAATATGCAGACCACAAAGCTCGTTTTAATATCGTTCGCGAAGTCGAAAAAGAAATGGGGCGCCCCATTGGTATTTTGGCAGATTTGCAAGGCCCTAAATTACGTGTTGGTAAATTTGCAGACGGCCCCGTTGTACTCAAAGAGGGTCAAACTTTTCAGTTCGATTTAAACCCTACATTGGGCACAATTGATCGGGTCAACCTGCCTCACCCTGAAATTTTTGCAGCGTTAGTACCTGGTGCTGAACTGCTACTCGACGATGGCAAACTTAGGGTTAAAGTTGACACCTGCGATGCCCAATCAGCCGTCACAACGGTCATAGTGGGTGGCAAGCTTTCAGAACGCAAAGGGGTTAACGTACCCGGCGTTATTTTACCTATTTCCGCCCTCACTGAAAAAGACCTTAAAGATTTAGAGGTCGCGCTTGAGCTCGGTGCCGATTGGGTTGCCTTGTCGTTCGTGCAACGCCCCGAAGACTTAATTGAGGCCCGCGCCCTGATCAAAGGTCGCGCTGGAATCATGGCCAAACTTGAAAAGCCCTCAGCCATTGAACAGTTAGAGGCTGTCATTGAAGCGTCAGACGCGGTCATGGTTGCCCGGGGTGACCTAGGCGTTGAAATGCCAGCCGAAAATGTGCCCGCCATTCAAAAACGCATCATCAGGTTGTGTCGTAAATGGGGTAAGCCCGTTATTGTGGCCACCCAGATGCTTGAATCAATGATCGAGAGCCCAGTTCCTACCCGTGCAGAAGCTTCAGACGTGGCAACCGCCATTTATGATGGGGCTGACGCGGTGATGTTGTCGGCTGAGTCGGCTGCGGGCAAGTTCCCCCTCGAAGCTGTTTCTTTTATGAACCGCATCATTTCAGGTACCGAATCTGACCCCTTGTATCGTCAACAGATTGATGCCTCACATGCGCAAACCGAATCTGCACAAACTGTGTCAGCACAACACGATGTAGCTCAGGCGATTTGTAGTGCTATGCGCAGCGCCGCCGCTTCAGTTCATGCTGAAGCGATTGTTTGCTACACCAGTTCAGGAAGTAGCAGTTTACGTGCCGCTCGCGAGAGACCTGACGCACCCATTTTGAGCTTGTCGCATGACTTGGCTGTTTCTAGAAAGTTATCACTGGTTTGGGGCGTGCACTCTGTTCATATCAACGACCCCGACGACGCTTCAAAACTGGCCACCATGGCCACTGAAGTAGCCCTGTCTGAGGGTTTCGCTAAAAAAGGTAAACCTATTGTTATCATTGCTGGCCTACCATTTGGTGAAAGCGGGTCAACCAACTTAATGCGTATAGCGATAGTTTGATGACAAGACCTTTAGCCATTGTTACAGGCGGTTCACGCGGCATTGGTGCTGCATGCGTTCAAACATTGCATGGAGATGGCTTTAACGTGGCCTTCACTTACGTGAGCTTACCTGAGGCAGCACAAGCGCTTGAAGTGCCTCATCACGTCAAAGCCTACAAGCTTGATATTCGTCACGTTGATGCGGTTGCACAAACGTTTAAAGACATGATTAACGACTTTGGCGCACGGCCACAAGTTGTCGTGGTCAATGCGGGCATTAACCTGCCCTACTTGCCCATTGGTCAATTCAGCCATGACAGCTTTAGACAGATCATGGAAACTAACCTGTTCGGCGCATTCAATGTTTTACATGAAGCTGCACACGCAGTGCTTGATGGCGGCAGCATCATTGGCATGACCACTTCTTTGGTGCGTCATGCTGCAGCGGGAACCGGTGCTTACACTGCCAGTAAAGCTGGGGTTGAAGCGCTTCTACGTTCCATGGCAAAAGAGCTCGCTGTGCGTAATATTCGGGTGAATGCTGTTGCACCGGGTTCGGTTGATACAGAGTTGTTTCATCATGGCAAAACCGACGAGGCCAAAGCTCGCTCAGCTGCACTGAGCCCCTTTAACCGCATTGGCACAACCGCCGAAGTGGCAGAAGTTGTCAGCTTTTTAGCATCAAACAAAGCCTCTTGGGTGCATGGCCAGGTGATTCAGCCCAATGGTGGCATGGTTTGAGTAAAAAATAACAGACTCACTTCAGCATCGTCGAACTTGTATGTTGCATGCGTCTTTTAAATGCATCTTTAATCTAGGCTAAACGAACAATCTGATTCAGTACGATTAAAACCTCTGCAAAAAAAACATCACTAATTGTTTTCATTGCATGTGGGCCAGCCTCTCGAACCCGCCAATCAAAAGATTTCGGTTGATGACACAGCACGTAACTTATTTTATTGGCTTTGCGCCCTCCTGCCACCCCCACAGCCACCGCAAAAGGGTTGTCAGCGTTGTACTCTGCAGTGGTCATGGGCAAACCAATCACTAACGATGTTTTGTCATTGAATGCAGCAGGTGAGAGCACCAAGAAAGGGTGTAAATCACGCATTTCTTGACCACGTTGTGGGTTGCAATCAATCAAAATCACTTCTTGTCTATTAGGCACCCAATTGCGAACCGCTTTCACCACTTTTCAGCGCCTAAAATAGTATCGGTTGTCATAGCCTCACCGCCATGATTGTTCGGGTTAAAACGACTGATTCTCTCTTCAAGTGTTAACGTTTTGTCTGGTGTGGGTGTAATAATGACGGCGTCACCCTTAACGACTATATTGACTTGCTGGTCGACTTTAAAACCTGCCACACGAGCAATGGCAGCCGGCAATCGCACGCCTAAACTATTGCCCCATTGTTTTAAGTATAAGCTGGTTGTCATCATTGAACCCTTTTATGTTTATACATAAGTATAAACTTCCAATCAAATAAACTCAAGAGATTTGTATCACTCGTGGCCTGCATTTGTTGGTGGCTAACCAAAAAGTTAATAACTTCTCAATCCTACCTATCAATCTTGTTAATCTTGTCAATCATTTCAATACTCGACCCAATGCTTTAAAAAACAGCTCTGACTGCAAACGTTCACCGATAGACTGTTGGCCCACACGCTTGGCAAGCGCCGTATCGACTGGTACGAGCGGTGAACCGGTTGACATGGCCAACACTTGCATCATGCACGCACGTTCTAAAAAATACAGGTCGTCATAGGCATAATCAACCCGCTCGCCACACACAATCACGCCGTGATTTCCCAAGAATACGATGTCGGCACCCTGCATGGCGGTGGCAATACGTTCGCCCTCACTGGCGTCAAGTGCGAAGCCGTTATAGTGTTCGTCAACCGCCACACGGCCTTGAAAACGCATGGCATTTTGTGACAGTGCGGTGTCGAGTGCACGTTGGCGCGTCAAGGTTAACGCTGTAGCGTAAGGCATGTGCGTATGAAGCACGCAGGCTTTTTTAGCAATACGGTGAACGGCAGCGTGTATAAACATGGCAGTTGACTCAACTGGGTGACGGCCAGCCAAGCGTTCACCTTGGGTATCAACCATGACGATGTCGTCGCCTTGAATTTCATGCCACAGCAAACCTTGAGGGTTCAACAAAAAACGACCGCTCTCATCGGGTATTTCAACACTAAAGTGATTACAAACCCCTTCAGACAAACCATGGTGGGCTGCCGCACGCAACGCGAGCGCCAAATCATTTCGCAGGGTGCGAATGGTCGCAGAATCATAGTCTCGTAAATGTGCGGTGATAGACATAGAGCCACCTATAAAAGTTAATGATGGTAACGATTACTTTGTTTCTAAAACCTAAGCACTCAGTGCACGCTCAATTTGATCTTTTTTAACACGTGTTTTAGGCACGTTAAAGTCAAACCAGTTGCGTACGTCTTCTTCTAACCCAATGCCATGCATAAAGTTATAAATGGCTTTGCGCAAGCCTACACCCAAAGCGGCATGATCAACCCCGGTTGGGTCGTTAAAGCCAATGTCGTTTTTAGCAAAACTCACTGGGGGCAATGGATTAAGCGTGACGCCGTATTCTTCTGGGTTTAAACCAACGGGCGAATGCACCGTACACGTGAAGCGGTGAAAGAAACCGCTTTGCATGCAGCCATTGGCAAATAGTTGTCGCACATATTCCAAGGCGTCAACAGTGTCGCGCACCGTTTGCGTGGGGAAGCCATACATTAAATAAGCATGCACCAATACGCCAGAATCACTGAAGGCACGGGTAACACGTGCAACCTGATCGACTGAGACGCCCTTCTTCATCAAATTCAACAAACGATCTGAGGCCACTTCAAGCCCGCCCGAAACAGCAATACAACCACTTTGCGCCAGTAGCGCACACAGATCTGGTGTGAAGGTTTTTTCAAACCGAATATTGCCCCACCATGAAATACCCAAGTCACGCTTGATCAATTCAAGCGCCAGCGCTTTCAAGGCTTTGGGTGGTGCAGCCTCGTCAACAAAATGAAAACCGGTTTGACCGGTTTCTTTAACAATCGCCTCAATGCGATCAACCAAGGTTTCGGCTGAAGCCGTTTCGTAGCGACCAATGTAGTCAAGGCTCACGTCACAAAAGCTGCACTTTTTCCAGTAACAACCATGCGCAACAGTAAGCTTATTCCACCGGCCATCGCTCCAAAGCCGATGCATGGGGTTTAGCATATCAAGCAACGACAAGTAACTTTGTAGAGGTAAACCTTCCCACGTGGCGGTACCGACTTCCTCAAAAGGTACTTCGGGCTCAACCATGTTGACATAGCGTACCTGCGCTGTTAAGTCGTCTCGCATAAAGGTACGCACAAGACGCTGGGCTGAACGCTTGCCTTGAAGGAAATCAAGCAATGACAACAGCGGTCGCTCACCCGAATCAAGCGTCACAAAGTCTACAAAATCAAACACTCGAGGCTCAGTTAACTCTCGTAGCTCGGTATTTACGAAGCCACCGCCCAACACAATTTGAATATGTGGGTGATGAAATTTAATCGTTTGGGCAATACGAAACGCCGCGTAAACCGTTCCGGGAAAAGGCACTGAAAGCAACACAACGGTGGGCGCGTGGCGAGCAATCGCCTCAAGCGTGAGTTGCTGCAACACCTCATCAACCAAGGTCTTGGGTGCCGCTAACGCTTTAGCCATCGGGTCAAATGTGGGTTGGCTGGCAGCCAACGATTCACCGTACCGTACAAACTCAAAACGCTCATCAACCGCGTCGCGCAACACATCAGCCAAGTCATTCAAATACAGAGTGGCTAAATGTTTGGCACGGTCTTGCATACCGAGCGCACCAAACGCCCACCCCAGGGGGTCGCCCGACTCATCGTCTATATACGCATCAAGCGTGGCAAAACGTGGGCCTTCGGGTAAGTACTGGCGGTTAACAATACGGTGAGCCAGGGTTGAGTCACGCCCTTGCAAGAAAGCAATGACAGGCTCAACTGTATTTAAATAGCGTGCTTGCTGCGCCGAAAAGGCTTGCAGTGATGGGCTACGTTTTTTTTCCGCAATGTGATCAATTTTTTGTGAGACTTGCTCAAGACCTTGAGCCGTGAGCAAATGCAACACCAACGCCAGCGCCAAATCTTCTTGTACCGCTTTAATGTTGCGCGAATGCAAAAAACCCGTCAGGTAAGCAGTAGACGGGTAAGGCGTATTGAGCTGCGTCATGGGTGGAATGACAGACAGCACTTTCAATGAGGTTAGGCGGGCAGTTGGCATATCTAGATATTATATGTCGGGTCAAAACGACCTTGACATCAGCATGCAGCCTTAAGGGGGTCATTTTGCCCCCCACCGCCTTAAACGGTTAAGGGAAAGCGCATCTTTAACTAGGTTCAATCAAGATCAATGCATTGTAAATTAAAGTCAATTTGATCTAATTTGATCTGGTCATATTAAATAGCTAAACATTTGACAAAAATTTATTAATTGCTTGGTACGTTTCAGCACACTCTTCTGGGCACAAGTTTTCAAGCATTAAATAGGCATGCACCACGCCTTCTACTTGTAATAACTCTGCCTTAGCGCCCGCATTTTGTACATTTTTATAATACTTAATACCCTCATCACTTAATGGGTCGTGTGACGCAACCACAACTAAAGTTTGTGGCATTTCTTTATAAAAATCACCATAAACAGGAGACACCGCTTTACGGTCTTCATTGTGTTGGAAATAGCTATTAAAGTACCATTCCACTTTCGCTTTTTCTAGCAAATAACCCACGCCAAGGGTTTCCATACTAGGCGAAGTTAACGTGTAATCAACTGAAGGGTAAATTAGCACTTGCTTTTTAATCTTTGCAGCAGCCACAAACGCTTTATTCATAGACATTGAGGCGCAAACAGCACCCCCTGCACTGTCGCCCATAATCGTCAAATCTTGGCTTGTATAAGTAATTTTTCGTTGATCTAATACTTTAAAAACGCCACTTATAGCAACCATGGTGTCTTCAATACCGATTGGGTACGGAAACTCTGGCGTTAAGCGATATTCAACTGAAACCACAATATGGTTAATTGACTCGCTGAGCTTGCGTGCAATACCGTCATAAACGGTAATGCCGCCCGACATGTGACCACCACCATGCACAAAAACAGCAACTGGTAAGGCTGTGCCAGGTTGTGGGTGATAAATACGAACGGGTACGGGGTAGTCACCATTCATGATCACGTCATCTAAACTGAATAATAATTTATTGTAATCAGTCATGTATGTAAACGTCATCATCGCTAGTGCTTCACGCGCATTGGTTTGATTTATTTTGTAGCCAATTGAATCAAGATAAGGTTTAGCCTGCTTGATTTTATCTAGCAACTCATTAATTTTTGGTTTGACAGACATATTGCCCCCGATTACCTTTTTTCACGTAAAAATAACGAACCCACTAAGAACGACCTTTCAACCAAGCAGATGAAAACAAATGCTTTGCTGTAGTCACCCCCATTCATATCAACGATCTTAGCAAAGATAGTCGGCATGGGGAAGAACCTGATTGCTATACCGACGTTAAATGCAATGGCATCTAACCCATTGTCCATAGCCTGATCATTAGGCCCAAAATATATGAAACCAACTTTAAACGAGGTCGTGGAAGACCCCTAGATCGCAGTCGCAATCAATACGTTAAACTTAAAAATGATAATAAGTTAACTTTGCTGATGAACACTAACAACAACCCAATTGACCTGAACTTTGCAACCATAGACGTGCGCAATGTTCAATACAACGCTCGCGCCTCAGTAGCTGATTTTGATGCATGTGTACTTGAATATGCGCAACTATCAGAACTAGCCCGTAGCCAATGTGTCGGTATATTTGATTTGCAGTATGGCCATTCAACAGCAGAACGGCTTGATATTTTTCCAGCCAAGAAAGCAAACCACCCTGCCCCAGTATTGATTTACATTCATGGCGGTTATTGGCGTTCGCAAACAAAGGAAGACGCGGCCCTAATGGCGAAAGCTTATACCGATGCAGGGGTGGCGGTTGCTGTTTTAGAGTACCCCTTAGCACCGAAAGCAACCCTGGCTGAAATTGTTCGCTCAGTTCGCAGTGCAGTGGCTTGGTTATACAAAAATGCAACCACCTATGGGGTTGACCCAATCCGAATATTCGCCAGCGGCAGTTCAGCCGGTGGGCACTTGGTGGGCATGTTAATTGCGCCCAATTGGCAAACAGACTATCAATTACCCCCAAACGTGATTCGGGGTGGCGTTGCTTTAAGTGGCCTCTACGACTTAAGGCCATTATGCGAAACCTACCATAACGAGTGGCTCAACCTGCATACGGAACAAGCCGAACGCTTAAGCCCGCTATTTGAGTTGCCTGAAACACACGTACCGTTGGTTCTGGCAGTTGGCGGTTTAGAAACCGATGGCTTTAAAAACCAAACAGATGTTTACGAGCGTGCCTATCGTGCAAAAGGCTACCCCGTAAAACGCGTGCAAACACCCCACTGTAACCACTTTAATTTATTGTGTGAAATGGCCAAGCCCGACAGTGATTTGAACAAAGCCATCTTAAAAATGATTTTTGAATAGCGACTAAAGGCTTACCCAATTTGCAGTACTGGTTACTTATTATCGTAAAAATACCCAGCCATTTTGAGGTTATGCATATGCGCATAACCTCGGTGGGTACTCACATCATGTAACGCTTAAAAAGCCACCTGCTGTGCACCCTTAAGCGCCAGCATTTGCCGGGCTTCAGCGGGTGTTGCAATATCAAAGTTCAATGCCTCAAGTACAGTGCGAATACGTAAAACCTGTGCGGCACTTGATTCAGCTAGCCGACCAGGCCCTATCCATAGTGAATCTTCTAGACCTACGCGTACGTTTGATCCCATTGCTGCACCGATCGTGGCAAGCGCGATTTGGCCTTTACCTGCACCCAAAATTGACCATTCGTATTGATCACCAAATAATCGGTCAGCCGTGCGACGCATATGCATCAGATCTTCTGGGTGCGGACCAATACCACCCAAAATGCCAAAAACTGACTGTACAAATAACGGGCCTTTAACAAGACCCCGATCTAAGAAATGTGCCAAGTTATAAAGATGACTGATGTCATAACATTCGAATTCGAAGCGGGTGCCGTTGTCAGTGCCTTTACGCAAAATCGTCTCGATGTCTTTATACGTATTTTTAAAGACAAGATCGCGACTATTCTCTAAATGCTGACGCTCCCAGTCGTGCTTCAAATCTTTAAATCGCTCTAACATCTGGAATAACCCAAAATTCATTGAACCCATATTTAATGAAGCCAACTCGGGTTTAAATTGCATCACAGGTCGCATACGTTCTTCGACGGTCATGTGGGGGCTACCACCCGTTGTGATGTTAATGACAGCATCAGTACTGCCCTTAATTTTTTCTAAGAATGGAACAAATAATTCTGGGTCTTGAGAGGGTTTACCATCTTTTGGGTCACGTGCATGTAAATGCAAAATTGAAGCGCCGGCCTCTGCCGCTGCAATGGCAGCACTCGCTATTTCATCTGCAGTGACGGGCAAATAGGGAGACATACTCGGGGTATGAATGGCACCGGTCGGTGCACAGGTAATAATTACTTTGCGGGTTTTTTTCATAATTAACTCCGTGTTGAAGGATCAGACTCTAGATTTTTTTTATGCGCGATAAGGGCCATCAGTCGTCGATCGCGCCAGTTTCGGCGCTCGGCAAGCGCCTCAGCGGGTAAGTGCTCTCGGCGGGCCTTGTGCAATTGATCGACCAACTCTGGCGACCAAGCAGCCGTAGACACTTGATCAGCAGCGATTGTTTGGTACATACCGCCATAACGTTCACAGTAATCGCCTAGTCCGCCGGGTGCATTCAGATCGATGGTTTCGAAGGGCCCCATGAAAGACCAACGCAAACCGAGGCCTTCACGAATGGTGACATCTAAACCATCAACGTCTACATAACCTTGCTCTACTAACCTAAATGCTTCACGCAACAATGCACCTTGCAAACGATTAAGAATAAAGCCATCTAGTTCTCGTCGCACATGAACCGGTTTTTGTTGCACAGTTTGCATCAAATCAAAGCACGTCTGCACTGCCTTGGGTGAGGTCCAGGGTGCGCCACAGATTTCAACAACGGGTATAAGGTATGGCGGGTTAACGGGGTGTGCAACCAAGCATCGAGCACGCGTTTTCAGATGCTCGGTAAAAGCAGATGCTGGAATACTAGATGTTGAACTACCTATCACGGCTGATTCAGGTGCCAAGGTATCGAGTTGGGTATAAAAAGCTTGTTTGATTGCCAGCACTTCAGGCAAACTTTCTTGCACGTAATCAACTGAATCTAGCGCTTTGTCTAAATCATCGTAGCAACGAATATGCCTCATCAACTCAACAGCATCATCGACTAGACCACTAAGTTGTAGTTCTTCAGCCAGTTTCTCGATCAATAACAAAGCTTGTTTCAACGCTACATTGTCACCGTCCCAGAGCCGTACCTCGCAGCCAGCTCTTGCAAAAACCAGCGCCCAAGCTTGCCCAATTAAACCCGTTCCAACAATCGCAACTTTAGTGTGTTTCAAATTCGCTCCTTCAGCTTAGCGCCTGAGTATGACCGTCAACAGCCAGCGCTTGACCATTTATATTGTGCCCGGCCTCACTGGTTATAAACAATACAGTATTCGCCACATCTTGTGCCGTTACCATACGGCCAAGCGACGACTGATTTTCATAACTGCTTGTCACGTCTTCAAGTCGCTTACCCATAATTTTTGCTTTTGCTTCAATCACCGCCCGAATTCGAGGTCCGTCAACAGCGCCTGGTAATACTGCATTACAGCGTATGCCGTCTTGACCCAATTCGATCGCTAGCGATTTAGTCAACCCAATCACCGCCCATTTTGATGCTGAATAGGGTGTGCGCGCCGGCATGCCAAGATGACCAGCCGCAGAAGACATGTTGACGATACTCGCCCGTTTTGATTGGCGCAATTGTTTGACCACATGTTTGGCGCACAGGAACTGCCCAACCACATTAATTGCTAAAGTTTGCTCTAAATCACTTCGCTTTAGTTCACCAATCAATGCCGTAGGTCCAGCTATGCCAGCATTGTTAATCAAAACATCAAGCCCGCTCAAAACTTTTTGAGCCTGCACGACCATCGATTCAACACTCGCTTCATCTGCAACATCGGCTACACAACCGTGCAATGTTGGATGGTTTTCTAGGGTCTGCTTAAGAGCGGCCGCATCTATATCGCATATGAAAACATGAGCACCCGCTTCGAGAAAACCTTGTGCCATCACTAATCCAATACCACTGGCACCAGCAGTGATGAGTACCTTAAGATCTATGTGAGAGGGGTCTTTGAGCATGATGAGTTTTCAACCTATATTGTTAGGGTTAATGTCGTACATAAAATGATTTAGATCCAAAGTTTTTCGCGGCGATAGTCAAGGTCTTTGAGCAAAGGTTCAGCAGGTCCAATGTGTGAGATGCGACCGCGATCAAGCACAAGTGCTCGGTCTGAAAGTGCGAGCGCAAGATCAAGATTGTGATCTACGATAAGTATCGTGACCTTACCTTTTAATTTTAGTACCGCATTGAAAACCTCTTCAGTCATTGCAGGTGAAAGCCCCTCAAAGGGTTCGTCTAATAACAAAACTTTTACGTGCCCCACTAAGGCTCGAGCAATGGCAACCATCTGCTGTTCACCACCCGAAAGCGACTCGGCATTGACTTCATAGCGCTCACGCAGACGAGGGAACACTTCAAAAATCTGTTCGTCACTCCAGGCTTCAGCACCCCGACGCGTGCGGCGTAAACGCCCCAACATTAAATTATCGCGAACAGTTAAACCTGGAAAGAGGCGACGACCCTGCGGAACAAAGGCAATGCCCAGGCGAGCCATGGTCTCGGGTACCGGGCTATCAATACGCTTGCCATCGATATTTACCGTGCCGTCACCGAGGCGAGCCATACCGATCAGGCTTTTGAGCAGGGTTGATTTGCCAGCGCCGTTACGACCCAATACAGCTAAGATTTCACCCTCATGGGCTTCAAAACTGATGCCACTTAAAATATGACTTTTACCGTAGAAGGCTTCAAGGTCGCTCACGCTAAAGGCCACTTCATCACTTACCTGCGTATGCACGACTTTGCGCGCTAAAGCTTCCGTACCAGAACCAATGTAAATCTCAGTCACTCGCTGATCAGCACGAATGAGATCGGCGTCGCCTTCAACCAAGACTGCACCCTGACTCATCACCGTGATGATGTCTGACAGCTCAAAAACACGGTCAACATCATGCTCAACCAACAGCACACCCATACGATCTGCCAAACGTCTTATCAGCAAGCCAATACGCACTCGCTCGTTGGCAGACAAACCAGCCAGTGGTTCATCAAGTAACACAATAGAAGGCGCTGAACCCAAAGCAAGCCCCATGTCGACTAAACGTTGACCACCATATGAAAGATCTTCAGCGATTGCCGCTTCCATGCCATCAACACCTAAAAAACGAACCAATTCTTGGGTTTGTGATTCAGTCTGTTGCAGCGTATCAGCCCGACGCAACATCGAAAACCGCCCACTATTACGTGCCATCACAGATAGGCGAAGGTTTTCCCTAACGCTTAAGCCTTTGAAAAGATTTGTAATTTGGAATGAACGGCTAAGACCAGCTCGGCAAGCCGCAGCAGGGTTCATGCCTGGCAGCATTTTGCCTCCTAATTCAATGCGCCCTTTGTCGGGTGTGAACATACCTGAGATAAGATTAAATAAAGAGGTCTTACCCGCTCCATTTGGTCCAATGAGGGCATGCAAACCCTTTGCTTTAACCAGAACTGACACTTGATTTACGGCACGAACACCACCGAAACGTTTACTCACCTCACTCACAACTAAATTTTTATCGCTTTCTTCTGGCAAAAAAGAAGGAAAAGGTTGAGGGCTTGTTGGCATATTACGCGTTGACATGGCCGCTTCAGTAATCGCTTCAGGTCGTATCCAGCGCAGTACCTTTTGACCAATACCCACCAAGCCAGACGGTGAAAACAAGACGAAACCGACAAATACGATGCCAAAGTAAAGTAACCAATCTTCGGTATATTGAGACAAATATTCACGAAACAGTAAAAAGAAAATTGCACCAATAATTGGGCCCGCATAGCTACGCATGCCACCAATTAAAACCATCGCCAATAATTCACCTGAAAAAGGTACTGACAACATCTCAGCCGATGCAATGCGATGGTTCAGCACAAAAAGGCCACCTGCAAGCCCAGCCATAGCGGCTGAAATAACAAAAGCAAACAGCTTATAGCGTTGTACGGGGTAACCAATAAAACGGGCACGCTGTTCGTTTTCTCTGATCGCTACCAACACCTTGCCAAAAGGTGAGTTCAGCAGTCTTAACATAAACGCACTTACGAACAATGCGATGACGGACACAAAAACATAAAAGACCCACGGATCGTTTAAGTCAAAACCAAAAATAGATAGGCGTTCTATGCCCCCTAGGCCGTTTTCACCACCCGTCAACGCTGTCCAACGGTAGGCAACCGTAAATGCAAGAGCACTCAGTGCAAGTGTCAATAAGGAAAAATAAACGCCTTTTCTGCGTAAAATTAACACCCCTAAAACCACAGATGAAATCGCGACTAAACCTAGTGCTAGCAGCAAAGGCACCACGACTGATTGAGGAAATAGACGAAGTTGAAAAATAGCCACTGCATAAGCGCCTAAACCAAACCAAGCCGCATGGCCAAAAGATACGAGACCGGTATGACCCAACAATAAATTTAGACCTAAACCGACCATTGCCAACAACACACAGTCGACTACAGAGGTCATCGTTAGGCCACCCCAGAGCAACGCAAAGGGTAAAAGAATCAAGCCAAGGACAAGACCAAACAGCGTGCGCATTTCATGTCTAGCGGGGTTACTACGAATAACTGTTTGAGGATTCGGGTGCGTAGATGAAACCGTTGGCGTTTCAATTGTTTGTGTATTTTGAGTCATGGGTTTCATTCCAATCTGTCCATACGTTCGCCCATGAGCCCGCGAGGCCGAAGTAGAAGAACAGCGAGCATCAACATATATAGAGACGCCTCAGAGGCAGCCGGGTAAAAGTAAGTGGTCAAGCCCCTAATCACGCCTACCAGTAAGGCTGCTGCCACCACACCCCAAAAACTTCCCAGACCACCAATCACAACCACGACAAATGCGGCGGTCATAATTTCATGTCCCATCGCCGGATGAACCCCACTAATAGGGGCTAACAGTACACCCGCTAAACCAGCTAGCCCAATACCAATGCCACATACAGCAGTCAAAATAGGCGCCAGCGAAATGCCTAGCGCGCGCACCATATCAGGGTCAGACACACCTGCTTTGACCACTTTGCCAAATGGTGTTTTATTGAGTAAAAGCCAGGTCAGCAAAAGCGCTACCGAAGCCACAGCGAGCATACCCAAACGATAGTATGGGTACATGAAATCGCCCAAGATCAATTGACCGCGAGCAAAACTGGGTATGTTGAACTGTAATGGTGAGGCACCATATACCATTCGTAACCCTTGTTCAATAATCATCGCCAGACCAAAGGTAAACAGTAGGCTGAGTACCGGATCGGCTTTATAAAAATGTCTTAAGAAAAGACGTTCAATGACCATACCGATAACACCCACCAGTATGGGTGCACAGATAAATGCCACGCCGTAACCTGCTCGCTCGGTAATCTCCACCATGAGATATGCACCGAACGCAAACAACGCGCCGTGCGCGAGATTAACGACCCCACCTAAGCTGAAGATAATCGAAAGCCCTAAAGCAATCAATAAGTAATAAACGCCCATCAGTAAACCGTTTATTACTTGTTCGACCAAAAATACAATTTCGTTGCCCAACGCTATCCCCAAAAATTGTAAGCACTGGGCGCTTTAGGCACCCAGTGCTACAAACATCAACCGAAGTTACACGCGTTTTGTTGTTGAGTTGGTGCCAAAACTTCCAAACTCTCATTAGGTCCGGGTACTGGCGCACTGGTCTGCATAACATCCCACTTATTTGCAGGCGTGCCAGTTAACGGTTCGACGGTGTACATTTCGAACAAAAGTTGATGATCCCATGGGCGGAAGTAACCTTCACGCTGTCTCAGCACATCGAACTTGACACCACTTTCGAGAAACGTAATGATCTTCTGAGTGTCAGCTGATTTAGTTTCTTGCATTGACTGCGCCAACATTTTAATAGCCAGATAGTCGCCCACTGCTTGGTTATCAGGGGGGCGGCCCCAACGTTTTGTGAAGTTATCTGTAAAGACTTTGGCAGAAGGTGCCTTCACTTGATGCGTCCAAATGATGGGCCATATACCTTGAAAGCTACCCTCACCTGCTCCCCAAATACTGACCGCATTTAAGTCTGCACCCGCCAACTGGAATGGCAAGTTGAACTCTTTATACTGCTTCATAAAATTGGTAGTTGAATTTCCTGCCAAGTTGCTCATCACCAAATCAGGTTTTTGTTGACGTATCTTGAGAATCAGTGAGCTGAACTCCGTTGCATCAGTAGGCACCAAATCATTAGATATAAAAATTCCACCGTTTTGGTCCATAAATCGTTTGGTTTTCTCAAACAAATCATGACCAAACGCATAATCAGCAGTAAAGGCCATCCAACGCTTACCTTTAACTAAATTTTTGCGCAACATTTCACGTCCAATCGTATTGACGTACATGCTGTTGTTAGCTTCTAAGTGGAACATGTAACGGCTGCAGTTTTTACCGCGTAATTCGTCAGAGTTACAGCCCGTTTGCAAAAACATCTTTTGAGCTCGGGTGGCAACCTGCGCAATAGCTAGGCCTGAAGCGGAACTGATTTCACCCACAATAAAGTCTACATTGTCACGCTCAACCATACGCTGTGCCTTAGTTGATGCGGTTTGAGGGTTGACACTGTCTTCAAATAAGATCTCAAAGGGGCGACCCAGAACCCCGCCCGCTGCGTTGACCTCTTCCATTGCTTGGGTAGCACCCATCACGGCATACTCTCCCATTGGCCCCAAGAACCCAGTACGTGGGGTGAGATGGCCTATTTTGAAAGCATTGGCTTGCGCCCGCACAAATGAGGGTATAGACAAACCTGAAGCAACTACTGCTGCTGCACCGACTGCTCCAGCAACCAAACGGCGCCTAGACTGATCGGGGAATTTTTTCTTATCATTCATGAGAAGTCTCCTAGTTATTTCATCACGTGAGGTGAATCAGAAGCCTCTAAAATAGACTTCCTTATAGATCATATATCTGTGATCACAGATATAAAATGAGTGATTACCCTGAACTGAAATGAACCCGGTTAGGCGTTAAACTTCAAATTACAAATAAAACCTGTTCAACATATGACCGTTTCCCAACTTCTCACCCCCCTGAAACGACAGACACTCAGTGTCGTTGTTTACGAACAGATTAAAGAGCTACTTATTAGTGGTCGTATGATGCCTGGGGAACATATCTCACTTAGAAGCATGGCTGATGCGCTTGGCGTAAGCGTCATGCCGGTTCGAGAAGCTGTACAAAGGTTAACGGCTGAACAGGCCCTGGAATTGACCCCCAACCGAACCTTAAGGGTTCCACAGATGTCGGTCAGCCAATTTCGTGAAATTACCAGTATTCGTAAAAACCTGGAAGGCCTGGCAGCAGCAACGGCCGCTGAATGCTTGAAAAAAGAAGAAATACGTCAAATTATTCTTTGGCACGAAAATTTCACTGAAGAAATAAAAAAACAGACACCCGACGGTGCACGCTTGATTTTGCTCAACAAAGAACTTCACTTTGCGATCTATCGCGGGGCAAATATGCCTATGATGATGCAACTCATTGAGGCAATGTGGTTAAGAATTGGGCCTATTCTTAACTACGATATGCGCTCTGGACCACCACGTGAAGGTCGCCGCAGTGCTCTGATTCATCACGCTGGTATGGTTGATGCTATTTTGCGCCATGACAGCGAAGCGGCGAGGCATGCCTTAGAAGCAGATATTCAATCAGCAGCTGACTTCATCATTTCAGTGGGTGTGCTGGTATCGGCTGATAAATTGCTCTTAGCAGAGCCCATGCAGTCTTGATAGATCTGGTTCTTATGCAGCAGCAATTGACCAAACATGGTTTTTATCTATCTGTTGCAAAACGACTTGATTGGTAAGGTAGTTATGCCTTGCCGTCAACATAATGCATGTTAATGCTACAGCCCACCCCGCCATAAATAACCACTTAACAAGGTAACCTTCCAGGGTAGGCAAATTTGACGTAGGCCCAACCAATTACTGACAATACTTAATCATAATTGCCTTAGACAATGTGTTTGATGCGTATAAGTCAATGATTTTGAACACCCAAAGAACGCTCAAATACTCATTGAAATATAAACAATATTGATTATAATTACTTAAGATGACTAGCAAAGAGTTGAAGCGTTATTTGTCTCGACATGGTGCAATATTTGGAATGCAAAAAGGCTCACATCTTAAAGTCTATTTAAACGGTAAACAGTCAGTTGTACCTATGCACAAAACAGATCTAAAAAAAGGTACGGTAGCTGCTATTAAAAAGCAACTCGGTCTCAAATAGCAACCAAGGCAAAACATGAAATTTCCCGTAAAGCTAACCCTCGACAAAATCAGTGGTGGTTATGTTGTTACCTTTCCAGACATACCTGAGGCGATTACACAAGGTGACACTATGGTAGAGGCGCTTGCCATGGCTCAAGAGGCACTTGAAGTTGCAATAGATTTTTACTTCGAAGACAAGCGATCAGTGCCCTCACCTTCAGTTGCGAAACGGGGTTATAAAACAATCGAATTGCCAGCAAGCTTATCTGCGAAGATTTTATTATTAAACGAAATGGTTAAACAAAAAATACGCCCCGCTGAATTAGCGCGACGCTTGAATACAACGCCACAAGAAATAAACCGCTTAACCAACTTACGCCATACCAGCCGTATTGACGGTATTGCCGCGGCATTGAACGCAATGGGGCGTCAACTTGAAATTAGCGTCTCTTAACGTTTGCTGCTTCTGGTTAAGCGCAAAATATAAACATTTAAAAAAAGGTAACGCGCTTAAAAAGCAGTAAAGAATGTTGGTGGCGCATCCCTGATTCGAACAGGGGACCTGCGGATTATGATT
>Ga0335398_10001328_pt1 | contig 42591 bp, 19 predicted proteins | sample BON03_FD_205742 | JGI IMG/M metagenome (GOLD analysis project Ga0335398, IMG submission 205742) | Freshwater microbial communities from Lake Bonney liftoff mats and glacier meltwater in Antarctica - BON-03 (spades assembly) (version 2) | ecosystem: Environmental > Aquatic > Freshwater > Ice >... | reverse complement strand
AACCTCCAATTACAGCCTCTATCACGCTGATTGATAATCTTTTGTGCAAAGGAGAATCCGTAGTGTTTACCTTCCATGAATCAGCTTATCCCTTGGGTACTGAATTCACGGTCACAGCAGACGTTTATCCCAATGTTTACGGGCAACCTACCATAACTTTCAATGCCGTAACTAACGGCGACGATGTTACCCTTGTAGAAGGCGTTGATTTTACCGGAACCCTCACCGTTACCAATATCCAGGCGACTGTCGAAGGTCTTCCTGCCTGTACTGCCACAATTCCTAATATTACAGTTACGGTTAACCCTCCATTTACCGTTTCTATTGTTAACGGCCCCACGATAGTTCATGCAGGGTCTCAATTGCAATTATTCGGAACGGATAATATAATGCTGCCTGTTACAATGCTGTCTAACAGTTGGGGCTCCAATTCTCCATTGGCTACAGTGGATGCAAATGGCCTAGTTACAGGTGTTACAGCAGGCGGTCCAGTGACTATAACCTACACGGTAACCGACGATGCGGGTTGTACCGCAACGGCTACCCGCAACATAAACGTGTTGGGCCCATTGACCCTGACCTCGCTCATTGCCGGTAACAATACAAGCATGGTCGCCTGTGGCGCTGAGATCACGGTATCAGTTCATGCATCCAATTTCAAAGATATTAGCACGCTGGATTACAGTATTAACTGGGATCCAACCAAATTCAATATGTCAGCCATACTGCAACAGCTATTGATGGTAGTGTCCCTACGATTCCAATTGACAGTGTGGGTGTAGGGCAACTGCGTTATCTCTGGATTGACGACGCAGGCCCAATCAGTGCTGATTTGGCAGATGGAACCGTTTTAATGACCTATACTTTGCGTGCTATTGGTGCTGCTGGCTCATATAATGCGCTTATAACAGACATGCCAACTCCACGGGATGCCTTTAACAGCAGTTTCTCACAGGTTCCAGTAACCTCATTGGGCGTAACCATTGAAATTGTCCCGCTTTCGCTGACAACTGTCGGCCCAATTGCGCCTTTATGTCCGAATCAACTTACGGTCAATCTGCCCTTTACGGGTGCAGTAGGAAACCCGACCAATTACGTCATAAACTACGATGCCGCCGCACAAACGGCAGGCTTCAACCCAATGGTTTCCGGCACCTTGAGTGTGATGACAGGGTATATTGTCCTGAACGTTCCGGCAAACCTTCCGCATGGTGTGTACAACGGGACACTGGTGGTCAGCAACCAATACGGTTGCATGAGTGTGGGCTATCCATTTGCTATAACCATAGATCAAATGCCACCTACGGCCAGCAATCCAGCGCCAATATCGCAGGCTTGTATGACAGTGCCGTTACCAAACCCATCGCTCGTCATTGACGAAATGGACAATTGCCCAGGGCCGCTTGCTGTGGTATGGGTAGGTGATGCTGAAAATGGCGGTTCAGGTTGTGGTATTACGCCAAAAATCATTACACGTACCTATCAGGTGACGGATGTGGCGGGTAATACAACGACGGTAACGCAGACCATTACGATGTTGGATAATTTACCACCTTTTCTCAATACCCCTCCAACATTACCCAATACTTGGTATCCAACAGAAGCGGCAGCGTTGGCTGCTGCCATGGCCCATGCCAACGCGAATAAAAACGACATCTGCACTTTGCCTATGAATATTACAGTAATGCAAGGTAGTGCGCCAAGCTATGTAAACTGTGTTGTTACTTTCCACCTCATTTTGAAAGATGGATGCAATAACGCAGCGAGTTTTAATTACACGACCACCATTGATGGCGCGCCACCTGTTGCAACTTCCGGGCCCATTGATGATTGTTATGAGCAATCGGAAGACACCCAAAACCAATATTACCCATACCAAAATGCTGTGAATGCAGCGCTTTTGGCAACAACGGCTACAGATGATTGCGACCAGTCTTTGACATACACAGCCGCGTACACTGGTTATGATTGCGCCTTAACCATTACGGTGACGGTGAAGGATGATTGTGGGAAAATAGGTACAGCAGTGTACGACACTCGAGTGGAGAATGATGCTCCTAACATTACTTCTAGTCCACTGGCATTGAATGGCCAGTGCTTCACCTCTGTGCATGACGCATTTGTTGCGGCAATTAATGCAACTGTAGTGGGTGATGATTGCCCAGGCCTAATTCAGCTCGATACAATGTTCAATGAGGGCTGCCCAGGATCGGTTACCGTTTTCGCGACCGATTATTGTGGCAATCCTTCCATGATCACCTACACCAATATTTATATTGACACCCAGGATCCTGTGGCCACGGAGGGCATGCCAGTGGAGACTTGCTTCAAAACCTTGCAAGCAGCGGCTACGTACCTCGCTCACATCACCGATTTGGTTGATGACTGTACATCGGATTCGCTGTTGATCGTATCGGCTTTGAATTTTAATGGCCCGAACGCACCTGTATTTGTTCCAGGTGAGGTAGCTTGCGAAGGTTCTGTAATCTTAATATTTACAGACCATTGTGGGCATTCTGACACGGCTACGTACGATTATATTACCATCGACAATACAGTGCCAACTGCAGCGCCATTGCCTGCTCTGCAATATAATTGTGTTTCAGAAGTGGCGGCTCCAGACAGCCTGTTGGTTATATCAATGGATAACTGTGGCTTTCAATCAATTAATTGGGTTGCTGATAGTTTGCCAACGACTTGTCCTGGCACAGGTACCCGTACCTACCGGGTGACCGATTGCGCGGGCAACACTGTTGATGTTGTTCAAAACATCATCATTATGGATCAAATAGCGCCCACTTGGCTCGTTGCTGCAGGCGCTATGAATACCACTTGCGTGTGTGGTGATACGGTATGCTTGGCTTATGCGCAATCTGCCCAAATTGGGGAAGATGTCTTAGGCCACGATGCTGATGGACCTGTTCCCGATACTGATGGCGCAGAAGACAACTGTGGCGAATACACTTTGATTCGTGTGCCAGGAGCTTTTGTAGCCAATCAAAACTGCGCGATTGATCACATTGTTGGTACATACACCAACACTTGGTATGCAGTGGATGGCTGTGGCGTTCCGGGCAACCAATCGCTCCCATACATCCAAACGATTACCATTATTGATAATGTTGCGCCAACTTGGATGTCTGGTATTTTTGATAACATGGCTAATTCCTTCAGCCATCGTGTTCAAGTACAGTGTAGCGATACGGTAGCATTGGATGCTGCTATGCTTTACCAGCCAATCGCCAATGACAATTGCAGCATGGTAACGTACACCAAGGTAAATGGCCCAACTTATGTGCCTGCACCAACTTGTGTCAATGGAAATTTAGGGTACTACGTTACCGAGTGGCGCGCAACCGATGGCTGCGGGAACACCAGTATTCCTTTCTTCCATTATATTGACATCTATGACAATACGGCACCAGTTTGGATGACAGCAGCTGCGGCATTGAACATTAACATTGATTGTGATGATGCACAAGCCCTTTCCTACTACAGTAGCCTTGCTCCAGTGCTGAAAGCTGATGGCTGCAGTGCTGTAACGATCATGCATACTCCGGGTACTTTTGTAGCGGGCGCTTGTACACAATCTGGTACGATTACCAATACTTGGGTTGCCACAGATGCTTGTGGAAATTTAAGTGGAACCTTTTCACAGGTTATTACGCTGATCGATAGCAAGCCTCCGACATTCGATTCTCTATGCCAGTTTATGCCACTTACATTGACCACCACCGGCGGATATACTTGTCCATTAACCGCCACAATTACAGGTTTAGTGGTCAATCAAATCATTGGTATTAATACGACCTGGAATGTAGCTGGTTTTGCAGTGCCGACTTTAGCAGGCTGTATTTCTGATAATTGCGCTGCTCCATCTGCCATAATAATTAAGGTAGTGAGCATTCAAAATGTTTACAATCCAACGGCTTGCGACCGCACCATTACGGTTTCATTCCAATTGAGCGATCCATGTGGAAATGTACAGCCTGTACTATTTGTCTGTGTGTACCATATTATTGACAACACAGCGCCAGTAATTTTCTGCGCCCAAAGAATGGGGGTTAATCCAGTGCTTCTACCTTGCTACCAATCTGTAGCTGCTGCTGAGGCTGATGCCCTTGAGTCTATTTCTCCGTGTGACCAATGTACCACTGAATACGAAGATTTGGATATTTCCGTAGCAACAATCATTGATAATTTTTGCAGCGCTGCAGTGACGGTTACCGTTACAGATTGCGCAGGAAATTCAGCTAACTACACCTTCGTTACCCGTATTGACGGCACAGGCCCAACCCTGACGAAGGGTACAATACCAGGCTGTTTTGTTGATGTTACAACTGCTGAAGCTGCCGCCATGGCCGCAACAACCAGTACCGACAATTGCCCAGGCGGATTGAGTATCAGCGCCAGCACGGCGGGCACATGCCCAGCCAGCATTACAGTTACCGTAACGGACGGCTGCGGTAACCCAAGTTCAGTAGTATACAACAACATCTGTATCGGTGCGGGTAACGCAGTTACCATCACCACGCCTGCATCCAACCAAACAGTGGATTGCAGCAACGAAGCGAGTGGATTGGCAGCTTGGCTTGCCAACCGCGGTGGTGCCATAGCCACAGGCTCTGGGGTTGTTTGGACGTATACTCCCGACCCAATTGTATTTGGACCAGTCAACTGTATGACCCACTCCAAATCGGTGACGGTTACATTTAAGGCAACAGATAATTGTGGGTACATGGCTACCACTACGGCCATTTTCACGGTACAAGACCTGACACCACCAAGCGTCAGTGCTGTTGCAGCAACGAATTTGACTTGTAGCACCCTAATACCAGCGCCAAATACGAACCTGGTAACAGGTGCCACAGACAACTGCGACGCATCGCTGACCATTGCACTTTTCGCCAATACAAGCAATGGTGGAGCAGGCTGTCCAAACAGTCCATTGGTACTGTTGCGCACTTATTCTGTGACCGATGACTATTGCAACACCACTTATGTGACGCATACCATCAATATCGTGGACAATGTACCGCCTACATTTACGGCACCGGGCAATATCACCATCAATGTTAATGCTAACTGTGCTTACGATGCTTCAATAGGGGTAACGGGCGATGGTACAAACGAAATGGACAATTGCTCCACTGGTTTGAATGCCGTTTATACAGATGTAATAACGTCAGGCAATCAGAATCAGAACAAGTTCATCATTATCCGGACTTGGAGACTGGTTGACAACTGTGGGAACCAGGCCCAGCCTTTGACACAAGTAATAACGGTCAAAGATGTTACGCCACCGACAATTACTTGCCCTACCGCAATGTATCAGCCGGGTGGGGTAGTGGAGAACAATTCCTGTGCTTGGGTCGGTACTGGCTTGGCACCTACTTTTGCTGACAACTGTCCCGGCTCAACCTTGTCCTACACCTTGTCCGGCTTCTTTTCGGGCAACAGTTCTGGCACTGGATCTGTGGACGGAAGGCTCTTCTTAGAAGGTGAAACTACCGTTACTTACACTGTTACGGATGGCGTTGGCAATACAGCAAGCTGTTCTTTTGTATTGACAGTGAACTGTACCAATATTTCTGGCCGGATACTCTGGGAACACGTCAAAACAACAGGTGTCAAAGATGCCACTGTCCGACTGACTCTTGGTATGCTGAACTTGGGTAGCACGCTTTCGGATGTTGCAGGCAACTATAGTTTGACTACGAACGTACTGGGCATCCATACCATTACACCCGTGAAGAACATCAACCGCTTTAACGGGGTGACGGCTGCCGATGCCACCGCGATACAACAACATATCGCAGGTACGAACGTGATCACAGATCCGTACAAAAAAGTAGCTGCTGACGTGAACCGCAATGGATTTATCACTTCACAAGATGCCAACTTGATTTTGCAAGGACTTGCTGGTAATATGGTAGCGCTGAATGTTTTCAATGTATTCTGGCGCTTTGTTCCAACAACGCACGTATTCATTGTAACACCACCTTCATCTGTGCCACCATTCCCGGAGAATATCATGGTGAATGTAACAGGCCCGGATGTAACCGGCCAGGACTTTTATGGCATGAAAATCGGTGATGTGAACGGGTCGGCTAACCCAAGTATGGCACCAACGGGCACACCATTGATCTGGATGGTAAAAGATCAAGCTTTACAGGCAGGCACCGAAGTTGCGTTGAACTTTACATCGACCAACTTCACCAACCTTGCTGCCGTGCAGTTTGGGCTTGACTTTGATCCTGCATACCTGCAATTTGTAGGCTTTGAATCAATGGATGCCATTACGCTCACAGCGGATAACTTCGGCGACGCAAATGCGGCCATTGGCGAGCTTCGTTTCGTGTGGGCACAAGCGCTGGGCGCAACCTTGTCGGATGGTACACCTGTTATGAAAGCGAAGTTTAAGGTGCTGAAAGGCGGCCAAAAACTGAGTCAGGTGGTACAACTTGACGAGCAGATTCTGCCTGGCCAAGCGTACACAGAAAACCTGGTTGCTTCTGATGTGCGGGTTGTATTTGTAGAATCAGTGGCAACTGCTGACCCAACAAGCTTGGGCAAACCGCAATTGCAATTGTTCCAGAACAATCCAAATCCATTTGCAGGTGCCACCACCATCGGGTTTATTCTGCCCGATGCTTGCGAAGCGCAGCTTCGGGTGATGGATGTAAGCGGACGTGAGCTTTCAAACCACAAGCGCCACTACACAGCCGGCTATCATGAAATTGATTTCCGGATGGACAATGCTGCTGCGTATGGCGTACTGTATTATGAATTGAGCACGCCGTTTGGCAAGTTGACCAAGAAAATGGTAACTGTAAAATAAAGGAAGATTCCTGTGCCCCTCCGCCCTGTAAGGGATGGAGGGGCACAGATTTTTTAGCGCCATTTCGGTGTTTCTAAAGAAAAAATACAACAATTGCGACCATACCTAAAAACTGGTACGGTTTTTGGCTTTTACTGTTTAAGACTGTAAGACAGGCGACATAATTGGAAACAGACTAAAATAATATTTATATTTATTGGGGTATGATTCCGGTTTAATTGGTTGATTGTCATTTGTTTAGGTGATATTGATTGATTTGAGGCAATTTTTGAGATTACCTCTGAGATTGAATTTCATAGTAACATTGCGGTTTGTTTTGAGTAAAATTCTCTTTAATCCTTTTTGAGCAAGCTTGAATTTTCGGTGATTATTTGTGGAAAGTATTCCATTTTTGATCACTTGGTACTCAAGCCGCTCTTACTAATCCCACCGCCTTGTTACGGTTGGTTTCGTCCTTTTTGCTGGATTCCCCGTGCCAGACTTACACCATACTTGCGTTATGCGCAAACGAAACTTGACTTGTAAACAACATCTGAACTATTCCAAACCGACTCAATTGATGAAGAGATACTCACACTCCTTCTCGATTTCCTCTATTTTCCCATCATCAAATTTATTGACCATGAATTTTTCAACAACTTCGCGTTGGCTGATGCCAATGCTGGTCGGGATGCTCGTTATCTTCTCGACAAGCAATACTACAGCTCAATGTACGCTTGATCCAATTCCGCCAAACGCTACCCCAACACCAATTACTATTTTTGTAAATGCGGGTGGGGTTGCTGCATTAAATGCATCTGTAATCTCCAGCTATTTCCAATCCAATTGTCCGGGCTTTTCGACTCGATTTTACAGCCAGGCAGTTGGCGGTGCAGATTTACTTGACTTCATTAATTATGCGTGCAGTGATGTAAGCGCATCGCCATTTTCAGTTTGGGTAACAGCCCGGCCTGGAGTTGCATACCCTGATGCCAATGAAAGTTTGCGCCGTCAGGTAATCATTACAGTTGTTGATAATTTGCCTCCAATAATTCCCGTCATTGCCAACGCTATGTCAGGTACAAACCCTTCTACCGCGTGCAGTGCAGCAGTAGCAGGTATTAATGCTGCTCCAACAGATAACTGCTCCGTTACCAAGTTGACTTGGGCTTCCACCGGTGCAACAACCGCTTCAAGCCCTGTTTCTGGAATTAACCAGGCAAGTGGCACCGTATTTAACGTAGGCGTTTCTACAGTAACCTATACTGCGACTGACCCTTCCGGCAATACCGCCACGCGTTCTTTTACTGTAACTGTAAATGATGACGATCCTCCTGTGGTCACTTGTCCAGCTGGCCCATTTGCGCCAGGTATGACATTGGGCGCTTGTTCCTATACTTATCTTTCTGGTGACCCAATGGCCACAGCTGTCGACAATTGTGCGGCATCTGGTTCTTTAGTTTTTGATTATGACTTGACAGGTGCTACAACAGTTTCGAATTTGACGACTTTGACCGGGCAGGTTTTCTTGCCAGGTATGACGACCGTTACGGTTACTGCCAGCGGCGGTACGCCTAACCTAACTTCAGTATCTTGCATGTTTGTTGTGAACATCACCGACAACCAGGATCCTGTAGTTGGCACAATTCCTGCAAGCCTTACCATCAGCACATCAACTGGGGTTTCTACGCCATTAGATCTATGCGATGGCCAATATAGCTGGACACATCCTTCGCCTACTGACAACTGCACAGTTTCGTCTCAAACCATTTCCATTGGTGGAGGTCCGGCAGGCGCATTTGTTTCGGGTGCTGCCATTGGTCCAGTGGTATTCCCTTTGGGCGCAACTACTATTTTATACACAGTTACAGACAATAGCGGTCGAACAAAGACAGCTTCTTTTGTTGTTACCGTTATTGACAATGTGACACCAGTGGTCGTATTTGATCCTGCTGACAACAGCGGAACAACTGCTACGACAAGCTCGTACACTGCTCCGGCAAACAACTGTTTTGCCAATGTGACCATTGAGCAGCCTAACTTCGCCGTTACAGACCCTGTTTATTGCGGCGCTATTCCGGCGCCTACGCCTTGTTCCAACGTAACAACTGCTGATTGCGGCGGCATAACCATCACGCGTTTGCCCAACTTGGTCATTGATGGTTTTGTGCCCGCCTTTAACCCATTGGATCCGCTGAACAGGACTTTGACTGCCAACTTCCCGGTTGGTGTTGGCGTTACGGCTACCGTTATCACATATCGTGTGACAGATAATGCCGGAAATACCACGACCATTACTGTCCAAGTGAACGTGACAGAGCTTACACCGCCATTTGCTGGTTGTGTCACCTCAAAAACTGTGGCACTCGGACCAAATGGTACTGTTACCATCCTTCCCAGTGAGTTGAATGACAATTCATTTGACAACTGTGGCAATGTGAGCTTTTCGGCTTCACCAACGACATTTACGTGCGCTGATCTCGTTCCTCCGGCCATGGCGCCTGTACCTGTTACCTTATTTGTTGAAGACCTTGTAGGGAACATGTCTACTTGCATAGTCAATGTAATGGTTGTAGACAATGTACCGCCTCAAGTGCTTTGCCCACTGCCAATTATCGTAAATACTGCTGCTGGCGTTTGTACTGCGACTGGTGTTACAGGTGCCAATATTGTTGCAGGAACCATCAATGCCCTGAATCCGGGCCAATGGGCAGACAACTGCCCCGGCACCCTCATAACTTGGAACGTTACAGGCGCGAGCACACTTGGCGGTCCCGGTGCCAATATGCTTGGCGGTCAAACGTTCAATAGAGGCGTGAACAACGTTGTTTACACTCTAGACGACCCATCCAACCCTCCTGTTAATTGCAATTTTACCATAACAGTAGTGGACAACCAAGCGCCAATACCGCAAAACTGTCCTCCTAATATTACCGTAAACGCCAACATCGCCCCAGGTTGTTCTTACAAAAAGTCCAACTCAAATCCTTGTATCGTTGATGCCAATATTCCTGCCAACCAATGGTGCGGTACGGTCAACTTCTTGGACAACTGTGGCGGCGCAAGCATGGTCAGTAACCTGGCTAGCCTATCGCAAACATATTCTTTGGGAACCAACCCTCCAATTGTAGTTACCCGCACGGATGCTTCTGGCAATGTAGGTACTTGTTCCTTTACCATCACCGTTGTCGATCAGACAGCTCCAACGGCTATCTGCAAAAACATTACGGCAGATTTGAACGCTGGTGGAACAGTGACGGTGATGGCCACAGAGGTTAACAACAACAGTTTCGACAACTGCTACCTGGACTTGATTTATGAAATAAAGAGACCTTCTGGTGTTTTGTTTGGCCCTTCTGTGACCTACACTTGCAGCGACATCGGTGTTCGTCAAATTGAATTCCGGGTGAAGGAAGATGCTGTTGGTGGCCTTATCAGCACCGTAGCTACTTGCAACATTACGGTGCAGGATCTGGTAAAACCACTGTGTGTTGCCAAAAATGTTACGGCAAGCCTGAGTGCTACAAATCCAGGAACGGTAACCGTCAATGCTTCGGCATTGAACAACGGTAGCTCTGACAATTGCACAGCAGCAGGTACTTTGACTTATAAGATGAGCGAATCTGCCACTGGGCCATTCACCACAACCCTGGCTTTTGACTGTACGCCCCTTGGTGCCAACACAGTTTATTTACAAGTGAGTGATGCCAGCGGAAATACCAACGACCCAAGCAATGTATTGACACCTTGTTCTTCCATTGTTACCATTCAGGATATCACCAATCCTGCCGTGGTCTCTACGCCGGGCAATGCCACGGTAAGTTGCAACACCGTCGGTTCTGATGTGACTGCTTATGTTGCTTCTTTAACTGATGCGACTTTCACAGACAACTGTTCTGTTGTAATTATAACCGAGACATTTGCCCTAAACCCAGGAACTTGTCCTGACGGATTTGTCATAAGCCGCAGTTGGATTGCTACAGATGCAGCCGGCTTGACAGTACAAGCAGTACAAACCATTATTGTACAAGATGTTATCAAGCCTACTATTGGAAACTTGGCGAATGTTACGCTGAACCTTTCTGATTACATGACATGCACGCCTTCCGTTAGCTATTCTGCTACCGTTTCTGACAACTGCTCTTCCCCGGCACTGTTAGCCGCGAACACCACATGGGTCATTGATTATCCTGGTGTGGTTCCGCCAAATACTGTAGGTACAGGCCTGACCGCAACACCTGTGGGCGGGTACCGCTTAGGTGCCAACGTAATAACTTTTACAACAACCGACGCTTGCTTGAATACGCAGAGCGCCAGTATGACAGTTACAGTTGTGGACAATGTAGCGCCTGTATTTAGCAGCTATAATTTACCAACGACCCTTAATAGCTATTGCAGCCAAGCTCCATTTGTGTTCAGCAACACGCCAGGCACATGCGGCTACACCTTCAACTGGGTACGGCCATGGAACGGGGATATCACTGATTGCAGCAGCTTCAGCTTTTCACCTGAAAATATTGTCGCGGTTACCCAAGTGGGTGGCATGCCAGTCACACAGACTTTGTTGGCCAACTTCCCATGGGATCCAACGAACTCTTTGACGGAGTTTGTACCTGTGGCTATTAACCTGCCTGTAGGTGTCACAACGTTTACCTATATGGCTACTGATGCTGCGGCGAACAAAACCACTTGCTCCTTTACAGTGCAGGTAAACGATACGCAAGCTCCTGTCATCACTTGCCCTTCAAACCTGACGTTGAATACGATATGCCCTACCTCTGCGGTACCTGATTTCCGCAACTTGGTAAACATTTCGGACAACTGTTTGACAGGGGTGGTGGTAACACAAAGCAAAATGGGTGCCTTGTTGGGCAACCTTGCAACCATTGCATATTTGCCTGGACCGCCCAATCCGCCAACAGATGGCTCTACTTTCCAAATTACTTTTACGGCAACAGATGGTACCAACGCTGCTACGCCTTGTATTACCACAATTATCTTGAATGATTCGGACGCGCCGATCCCAACTGCAGGTTCGTTGGCTTCTATCGTCAGCAATTGCGGGTTTGCCATTGTGAGCGCACCCACTGCCTTCCCGAACTGCGGTCTTGTGCCGCTGATTTATGGAACACCTGGTGGCGTGTCTGCCACATCATTTGAAGTGGTTGGTTTAAATGTGGTTAAATACAAAGTCACTGGCGCGGGTAACTTCTTCATTACCTGGTCTTACAATGACGGCAACGGCAATACAACTACCCAGTTGCAGCAGTTGACCATCAATGCAGATGTAGCGCCACCAGTGGCCAAGTGCAAATTGACCCAGACGGTTATTACGTTGAGCGCTACTTTCCCAGCGACGGGTACAATTACGCCTCAGCAGATTGATGCTGACAACGGCAGCTTCAGCGTAAATGGCAGCCACGACCCAGATTTTTGTACCCTGCCTACACCACCAGCAACGGTCGCAACATCGGCGGTCACGTTGACTTTGGATCAGAGTGTATTCACTTGCGCTGATTTGGCAAAAACAATGGTAACCCTGACCGCTACAGATGCTGCGGGCAATACAGCTACTTGCACAGCCTCTATCCAAGTGATTGATATACATCCTCCGGTTTACCAAAATCTCCCACCACTTCCACTGCCAACTTTGACGGTAGAGTGCGGTGACCCACTTCCGGTAGGCGCTATATTTATCGCCATCGACAACTGTGTTGATACCATTGAAGTACTTCCGGTGGATGTACCCGTAAGCAACTCCAATATTTGCGGCGTTTTGGCGACCAAGTCCTTTATTCGCAGCTGGTCTGTTACGGACAACAATACCCCTCCTGTCACGATTACGCAAGATATCATCATAAAGGATACCAAAGCTCCAGTATGGCAACCCGCTGCGCCGACCATGCAAATGTCTTCGACCCAGCCAGTAGGCACGGTTTGTCAAGCTCCAGTTACCCTGCAAGCGGTTGCTTCCTGGGTGACGGATGCCTGTGCTGCATTCCCCAACCTGAATTTCCAAAATACAGTAGTTGGCCCAGGCATGACGTACAATGCAGGTTGTGGCCCAACCAATGCTTGCGCGAGCGGCATTTACCAGGTTGGCACCCATACCGTTACGTACACAGCAACGGACCCTTGCGGCAACAGTGCCCAGCATACAGTAACGGTTGTCGTTAAAGATGCCACACCGCCAACAGCGGTTTGTATCAATGGAATTTCCATTGCACTCAACCTTAACGGCCAGGTAATAGTAACGCCAAACCTGGTGAACAACAACAGTTTTGACAACTGCGCAGCACTATTGAGCTTCCAGGTGCAAGAATTAGTCTCCATCAATGGTGACACCATCGGAAACCCTGCATCTCAACTGGTGTTTGATTGCGATCAGGCGGACAATGATACCCAGTACCCGATCATATTGATTGTGACGGATGCTGGTGGTAATCATTCGATTTGTGAAACCAGTGTAGTCGTGCAAGACAATGTTACGCCTACCATCACTTGCCCGCCAAACCGCACCGTTGAGTGTGGCACCAACCTCGATCCTTACCAAAATCCATTTTTAGGTATTGCTGGTGCAGTCGACAATTGCCCTAGCAATGTGGATACGACGTATTCTGATGTGCCGATGGCAGTTGTCACGTACACTTGCCCAGGTGTCGCACGTACATGGAAGGCTGAAGATTTGTCTGGAAATGTAAGCACTTGCACACAGTTGATTCAGGTGGAGGACACCAAAGCACCGAAGTTCAACACGCCGCTGCCGCAAAATGACACTATTTCTTGTTTTGAAGATGATATTGCTTCGGTAGTATCTGCCATTGACAACTGTACGCCCGATACCTTGATTCAAATTGACTTGGTGGAGGTTAAAACAGATTCTGTTGGTGTGTGTGGAAAGTATGACTACAAGGTTACCCGCACCTGGACAGCTACAGATAAATGTGGCAATACAACGGAGTACACGCAGACGTTGACGGTAAAGGATACCCTTGCACCGAATTTCTTCCTGCCACCAAACAAAACCATAAACCAGCTTTCGGCCAATGCCTTGCCTACCACCAACTGTACCGTTCCTATCGTGTACAACCTGGGTGCTCAGGGTGTCTTTAGCGAGTGCGCGCCATTGGTGGAATGCACCGTGAATTACATAACTTTTGATCCGCCACTGGTAAACCCGATCATTCCTAACGTGTTGGATATCAGTGGAAACTACCCAGTAGGTACAACGAAAGTTATTTTCAGCGTAACGGATCCTTGCGGAAACGAAGGGGTAGATACCCTGATGATCAACATAGTCGACAACAGCTTGCCAATTGCAAAATGTATCGACAACCTGATCGTAGCCCTTGGCTCGAACGGCATGGTAAACATTGATGCTAACGACATCAACCAGAACAGCAACGACAACTGCGGCATTGATACGATATTCCTGAGCCACACTGATTTTGATTGTGGCGATCTAGGCCTCAACCGTGACACGATGTTTGTTGTAGATATTTATGGAAATACGAATTTCTGTGTTGTAAATGTTCAGGTAACATTGGGTGCAACGCTGGGCTTTAACCTTGCTGCAACAGGCACACCAGAGACGTTCTTTGGTGCAGGTAACGGCTCCGCAAGTGCAGTTGCTGGCGGTGGTTCAGGCGGCTTCACATACTCTTGGAGTAATGCTGCTACAACGCCCTCTATCACAAACCTGGCAGCAGGTACTTATACAGTTTCTGTTACAGATACCAATACAGGATGTATTTCAGTGGATACGGCGATTGTTGTCGCCGGTTCGAAAATCACGGTGAATGTTGGAACTGTGACTGGCTGTCAGGGACAAAGTGTTTCAGTCCCTGTTACTGTGAACAATTTCATCAACGTGACAGGTTTCAGTGTTGGGTTCCAACTTGACAACCCGTTGGCAGGCGCTATCACCGGAATTACGAATATAAACCCACAGCTTCAGAACCTGGTCACTACCGTCAATACGGCTAGTTGGATAAACCCAATTCCTACTGGAACGCAGCTTCCAAATGGTACCGTATTGTTCAATCTTACGGTGCAGTTGAGTAATGCTCCAGTGCTTATCGGTACGACAAGCGCCATTAGTGCTTCTGCGGCACCTGCATTGGTGTTCTTACAAAATATCAACAACGCGTCGGCTTCTTCGGGTATGTTGAATTTCAACAATGGTACTGCTACGATTAACTGTGCTGTAGCTGCTGATATTGAAATTGCAGGCGACATCATGACATGGAGAGCTCCAGGGCTGCCAGTACCGGGTGTAAACGTTGCATTAACGGGTACTTCAATGGCTGCTGACGTTACAGCACTTCCACTGGCAGACTATTCTTTCCTGGTTACTTCCGGTGCCAATACAATTGTAACGCCAACCAAGGTTGCTACGGCTAAGAATAGCAGGATCAATGTAGGTGACTTGCTCTTTATTCAAGCGCATGCTGCACCGCCACCAGTTCAAATTCCATTTACCAGCCCATACCAATGGCTGGCAGCTGATATCAACGGAGACAAAGTGGTGAACATCATTGACTACGCTTTGGTGCAAGCTTACATTGTAAACAACCCACCAAGCAGCGGTCAGTTCAACTTCTCGCCTGCGCCTCCAGATTGGAAATTTGTACCTAGATCCTATATGTTCCCAGCAGGTAACCCGCTCAATCCGACACCACCATCTACGATTAGCCACAATGCAGTTGCAGTGCCTTTCCTGAATGATGACTTTATCGGTGTATTGATGGGAGATGTGAACGGTGACGTTATGCCAAATTTCTCGGGTAACACAGGCGCAGATTTTGGCCAAACCCTTAAGTTCCGCATCAACGAGCGCAGTGTTCAAGATGGCGAAACGGTGACGGTAGCATTCAAGGCATCCGATTTCAAGAATCGCCAAGCCTACCAAATGACCATTGCTTTTGATCAGAACAAATTCCAGTTGGAAGACATCGTTCCAGGTGTGCTGCCGGGCCTTTCTGAGGCTAGCTTTGGCACAAATTTCGTGAATGACGGCTTACTTTCTGCAGTTTGGGTCGGAGACAAACAACTCACTGTCGCTGACAACGAGGTATTGTTCTCCTTGACATTCAAAGCTTTGGGCAATGTATATGCTTTGTCGAATGTGCTGCATGTCAGCTCAGAAATAACAGAGGCAATGGCCTTCAATAACAAAGGTGAAGAAGACGGCATCGATTTCGAGTTCGTTACTTCTGTTGGAACGAACGTATTATTAGAAAGTAAATCTTTCGAATTGTATCAGAACCAGCCGAACCCATTCTCGCAAGAAACGACCATTGGTTTCCGTTTGCCGGAGGCAGGTCGCGCCAAGCTTTATATCTTTGGCACTGATGGTCGTTTGGTAACGACGATTATTGGTGACTATCCAGCAGGCAACAACTCCATCAACATCCGCAAAGATGAATTTGGAGCACCGGGTGTTTACTGGTATAAACTGGAAACGCTGCAAAACAGCGACCTAAAAAAGATGATTCTATTGAACTAGGGTTTCAAGGTTTCAGGGTTTCAAGGTTTCATGGTTTACTCGATTTGTGGTTGATTTGAAATTGTTTTTCAAAATGACAACATACCGCGAAAACCATGAAACCTTGAAACCATGAAACTATGAAACCTCATTTTTTGCAACAGTTTTTTTGTTTTCGAAAAATTGAACCATGAGAAAAATTTTATTAATCCTAATCATACTTGCAGCTTGTGTGTTGCCTCAACAAGTATCCGCACAGGTAGTCTTGAAAACCGATACCCTAAGTGTCTCCTGTGCCAACTCCTCCGTGTTTCTGGTGCCGTTGCGCCTCCGGAACTTCACGAATGTTGCAGGTCTTCAGTTCACCTTTCAATGGAATCCGGCACATCTTGCCTACGCCTATATCACCGATATAAACCCGGCATTTAATGCCATTGCATTCGATTCCACGAGTTTGATCAATCAAGGCAAATTCACTTTTGCCTGGTCTCAACTCAACAGCCTTTCATTGCCTGACGATGAAATTTTGCTCCATGTTGCCTTCAACAGAATTGGAGGCCCAGCTACAGCACTTCAATTTGTAGATAATCCTACCCCGATTTTTGTGTTCGATGGCGCTTTTAATGATATTCCCTTTGAAACAGAGCCAGGACTCGTAAAGCCACTCGACACCGCTTCGCCCACAGTGGTTTGCCCAGGGAGTGTTACGGTTCAAGGCGTCGGACCAACTGCTGTCAATAATATTGCACCAGTTTCGTCTGGTGACGATTGTGGCGCACCAACAATCGGTTGGTCCTCCACAGGCGCTACAAATGCTAATTTCCCCAATGACCCTGATGCCAGTGGTGCGCTTTTCAAAATTGGCACGAGCACCGTTGCTTACCATGCAACCGATGTTGCGGGGAATGTGGTAACCTGTTCTTTTAATGTATCTGTTGAGTTTGGTGTTGGAGATGATTTGACTTTCCTGACTGAAATTCCATCTGCCTCCTGTGGCGATACCATTTCCATCAACATCGCCACCTATAATTTTGACACTATAGCGGCTTTCCAGTTCTCTATGGGCTGGGCTCCTGCCGTTTTGCAATACCTCTCCGTTTCAAACCTGAATGCGATTCTGGGTCTTGCACAGCCCAACTTCGGTACCACAATGACGGGTTCAGGAGAACTCTCTTTGGCTTGGGATGGTCCGTTCACGGGCACTTCTCTGGCAGACGGTACAACAGTTTTTAGTGTGCGTTTTGTTGTTTTGGGTACTACAAACCTGAATTTTACCGACGTACCAACAACGCGCATCGCCTTTTCTGGTGTAAGCTTTCCTCCAGAAGAAATAACGATGGTAACGGTCAACGGGCTTGTTGAAGTCTTGGACTCCATTACCCCAAGTATTACTTGCCCTCCGAATGTTACAGTCACAGCGCCAGGAACAGTAGCGGTGCAAAATATTGCACCTTTAAGTGTCCTGGACAACTGTGCAGCACCAAATGTTGGCTGGGTTTCTATTGGCGCAACAATGGATGCGGATCCCAATGATTTCGATGCCAGTGGCACCTTGTTCAATCAGGGCAGCAGTACCGTCACCTATACAGCTACCGATGGCTCGGGCAATTCGGCTACTTGCTCCTTTAATGTTTTGGTGGAGTTTGGCGTTGGCACAACCGACCTGGCTTTGGTAGCCAATAATGCCAATGCGTCTTGCAATGGCGCGTTTTCTGTTGATGTAACAACCTATAACTTCAATGCTATTGCGGGCCTTCAGTTCTCAATGGGCTGGAATCCAGCCCTTATTCAGTACACATCGGTCAGCAATTTCAACCCAGCGCTCAACCTTGTTCAAGCAAATTTTGGCGAAGCCTTTGTGGGTATTGGTCAACTTGGCTTCGGCTGGACAGGCCCGCTTGCTGGCACATCCCTGCCAGACGGCGCCTTGTTGTTTCGCCTTAATTTCAACATGATTGGCAATCTGGCCACCACGGTGACATTCACCAATATGCCAACCGATATTGCGGCCCTTGCCGGTCCGGGATTTCCACCATTGGATATTCCAGTGGCAACCTTTGCAGGTCAGATAAGTCTTATTGACAATACACCGCCAACGATTACTTGCCCCGCAAATGTAACCGCAGATGCTCCACAAGGCTCTCTTTTTGCCACTGTAGGCAACCTTGATCCGACCTTGGCGGACAACTGCAGCGGCGTACCAACCCTTAAATACACTCGGTCAGGTACAACAACAGGTGGCGGCATGGGCAATGCCAATGGGGTTTATAAGGCTGGATTAACTACCGTAGTTTATACAGCCACAGATGCTAGCGGCAACACCGCCACTTGCTCATTCACCGTGTTTGTAAATGCGGACAGCCCGCTTGTCCTGCACATTGATACAGTACTGGTTGATTGCCAGGGCGCCGCACAGGTGAAACACTGTATTACGGTAGACGGCTTTACGGATATCATTGGATTGCAGTTTGGGTTGACATGGGACACAGCAGTATTACATTTGGTACCGCCCGTGCCCAATACTGGTATCACTCCTACGATAATGAATGTGTATCCTGGGTTTATGCTGAATCCAGGCATGTTTTTCTCCTTTTCAACTGCCCCTGACGGCTTACTGTTATTCTTTGGCAGCGTCCTGACATGGCCTGATATTCCAATAGGTGACACATTATTCTGCTTGAATTTTGATGTGATGGATGCCTCAGGAAGTACAGCACTTGAATTTCAGGGTCCATTACTTGCCGTGAATACTGCTTTTACTGCTGTGCCAGTTGATACCACCAACGGCTTGTTTGCTTCATCCGGTGATTTAACGCCACCAATGGTAACTTGCCCGCCAAGTATTTCTTTGAATCCAACTGCAGGCGTGTGCGAGGTAACCTATGTGGTGCCAGCACTAACAGCCGTGGATGCTTGTGGCACGGTAGATTCCATTTCTCGTATTCCAAGTGGGAATATATTTATGGGAGGTGCTACAACGGTAACCTATACTGCCGTAGATCAGGCGGGGAATTCGGCGACTTGCACACTTGAAGTAACAGTGACAGATAATAACGCTCCAACGTTTACCAATTGCCCTGCGAATATTACAGTCTATGCGGCTTCGGATACTTGCAGTGCTCCCGCAACCTGGACAGCGCCAACCTTTACGGATTGTTCGTCCTTTACGGTGGAAAACAACTTCTTCCCGAACGATAACTTCCCGGCTATCTGTGCGCCAACAACTGTTTTTTACCGCGCAACGGATGCTTTTGACAATGTTTCTACCTGTCAGTTTACGGTGATGGCAATTGACTCAACTTCGCCAGTTATCGTTTGTCCTGCTGACATTACGGTCGTTTTGGTTAACAATTGCGATACAGTTGTAAACTATACAGCACCTGTGGCGACAGATTTTTGCACCCAAAATGTGGGTTCAAATGGCAGCCCCGTATCTGGTTCGGTATTTTTGCCAGGTACAACAGAAGTGGAATGGCTGGCATTGGACGACTGCAGCAACCTTGCACAATGTACTTTCCTCGTTACGGTGGTTGATGGTGCCCCACCTGTCTTGATCAATTGTCCTTCCGATACTTTGGTAGTGTCCGACCCGACCAACTGTGGTGAAAATGTCACCTGGGTCGAACCAACGGCCATAGATGCTTGTGACCCAGATGTAGTATTAATATCATCTGACAACCCAGGCTCCTTTTTCGGCGCAGGGCCTCCGATCAGTGTTACCTACACAGCTACTGATGCCTCGGGAAATATTACGACTTGCTCTTTCTTGGTAACCGTTGAGGATGAGACCCCGCCAGTTTTATCGGGGTGTCCTTCTTCTATTTTCGTAGTACTACCACCCGGAATTGATTGCGATACCATGTTGACGTGGTCTCCTCCAACGGCGCAAGACAATTGTGGCCAGTTTACATTGAGCTCCAATATTAATCCAGGGTATAATTTTACCACTGGCGATACCCTTGTAACCTATTTGGTAACAGACGCATCCGGCAATGCTGACTCTTGTTCCTTTATGGTTTCAGTTAGGGATCAAGTTCCTCCAGTGTTGAGCAACTGCCCTGCAAATAAAATCCAAAATAGCAATGGCGCTTGCAAAGTGCTTGTCGACTGGGATCCACCCACAGCAATAGACAACTGCTCGATTCCAACGATTAATTCGCCATTTACGCCGATGGTTGATTCCTTTATGATTGGAACAACCATCGTCCAGATCATAGCAGAAGATGCCAGCGGCAACTATGATACTTGTACATTTGAAGTAACCATCATTGGAGTGCCTCCAGGTTTTGTCCTGAATACATTACCTGCTAATATTACCGTAAATGCTTGTGACACGTTGATGTCTTGGATATTACCGACAGCCACAGGTTTTTGCGATTCGTCCTGGGTAACTTCCAATCCACCATCTCCAACTAGCTATGGGCCTGGTGTGCACACGGTAGTTTTCACCGCAACGGACGGGATGATTTCCGTTACCAGCACTTTTACCATAACAGTGGTGGACAGTACCGCACCTGCAATCACTTGTCCGACAACACCATTTGTGGTGAATACGGGTGGAGGAGTGCTTCCGGTGAATAACTTTATCACCAGTACTGATACGGTTGCGGGGTGTAATAGTGTTCAGCTTTTCTTTGGGCTCCCCAATGCTTCGGACAATTGCGCAGCACCAGCAGTAACACAAAGTGCAGGAGTGGTCAGTAGTGGCGTATTTGACCTGGGGCCACATACCTTGACTTTTGTAGCAACGGATGCCAGCGGCAACACCGCCCAATGTTCTGTAATGATTACAGTAGTACCATTAACATCGGTGAATCCTGTAGCGGATATTGATCCAGCTTGTTTGGGCGAGACGGTAGTATTGTCTGCATTATCTATTCCCGGCGCAACCTATCAATGGACTAAGTTGCCTGGCACAGTTTTAGCTACTATTACCAATCAGCACACAATTGCGTCAATGAGCGCACAAAGTGCTGGTATTTATACTGTTTCAGCCAATGTAAATGGTTGTCTCACCCCGCTTGATAGTGTTTTAGTCTCTTTAGTTACGCCCGCCGACCCCCTTAACGATATATTCACAATATCGATGGGAGCCCTGGATACATTTGATGTATTCTTGAATGATGGTTTAATCAATTCTTCCGATTACACAATTTGCAACCTAGAGCCGGATCCTTTGCCTACGGGCGTGGTTTATCTCGGAAATGGCCTGTTCGCTTATACAGAACAGACTGGGAGAGCGGTTTCATTCACCTATCAAATATGCTATTGCGGTGTAGTAGGCGAAATGGCCAATGTGACGATTCTTGTGGATGACGTTGATTGCCGTTTTGTGCCGAATATCATAACGCCGAATAACGATGGCCAAAATGATTATCTTGAAATACCGTGTCTCGATGGAAGACTCTTTAGCGACAATTCAATCGTGGTGTATAACCAATGGGGAGATAAGGTTTTTGAAGACAAGGGTTATACGAACGATCCAAATGACCCTATTCACCCTGCTTGGCGTGGCACATTAAATGGAGATAATGGGAAAGATTTGCCTGACGGCGTGTATTTCTACATCTTCAAGCCAAGCCCATCACTTCAACCCATTAGGGGATTTATCGAAATTTACCGATAGGTTTCTAACTTCTAAAACAGCTTATGATGAAAAACGTATTATTATTACTCGCTTTTATCGTTGCAGGGACAACGTTAACGGCACAACAAGAGGCCCAATTCACCCAGTTTATGTACAACAAACTGCCCTTGAACCCAGCATACGCCGGTGTTCGAGGGGTGCCCAGCCTCACCGCAATTTACCGCAACCAGTGGGTGGGCTTCGATGGCGCGCCACAGTCTGCTTTGGCTAATTTTAGCAGCCCATTCCTGTCTAAAAGGGTTGGAGTAGGCGTTACCGTTCGGCACTTTTCTATTGGCCTTCAACGCGATTTTTCCGGGGCCCTAGCCTATTCTTATGACGTTGTGTCCTCGGAGAATGTTTCTTTTCGTGTAGGGCTTTCAGGTTCTATTCGTTCGCTCAGTGTCGCATTCACAGATGCGCAGGCGAATGATCCAGGCGATCCCTCTATCAGCGATCAAAAGGAAAACGACATATTCGGCAACGTTGGCGCGGGCGTGTATCTGACCATTAAGGATCACTATTATGTAGGTTTTTCTGTGCCTAAAATTTACTCCAACGTGATCGGTGTTCCGAATCCAGACCCCAACATCACGTTGATAGCTAAAGAATACCCTCACTTTTATGGCATGGCAGGCGCGATTATTCCGGTAGGCGAAGACATCAACCTGATGCCTGCTGTTTTGTTAAAATACGTGCAAAATGCGCCATTTGATGCCGATATCAACCTGAACCTGGACATTCGGGAGAAATTCACCGTTGGACTTTCTTATCGGATAGGTGGCGATGGCCCCGGCGATTCTGTTGACCTTTTGGCCTATTGGCAGGCAACGCCACAAATTGGCGTTGGTGCTGCATACGATTTCACTTTGAGCAACATCAAAGATTATTCAGCCGGCTCTTTTGAAATCCTGTTGCACGCCGACCTAAAGAGGGATAATGGTAAAAAGAAAAACATGACCAATCCGCGTTTCTTTATGTAACAATATCAACCTTAATCATTAAAGTCAATTGAGGGAATCATGAAAACCCACAAACAAATATTATTTTCCTTCACCTTGATCCTGATGGGATACGCCGTTTCCGCCCAAGAGCAGAAACCTGTTACCATAGAGATCAAAAATGAAGAGGCTATCAATACAAAAGAGTTGGAGTTTAGCCCGACATTTTACGAAGATGGCATCGTCTTCATTTCCACCAATGTCGACGTCGCGAAAAAGAAAGCCGTTGATATCAACCAAAGTCTGATGATGTCCATCCTGCGCTCCCGTCGGAGTGCAGACGGCATTTTGCAGACCCCGGAACCGTTTTCAAAAGAGCTTACGACGTTGAATCATGAAGGTCCGGTTTGTTTTGACCGGACAACGGAAACCATCTATTTTTCTAGCAATGCGGTGGTAAACGGTAAAGACCAGTTTGCGAAGGATAAGGTTCAACACACACGCTTGTACGCGTCTAAAAAAGAGAATGGCCAATGGAGCAAACCAGAGCCCTTACCCTTCAACAACAACGAATTTGACGATTTTCACCCTTCAATAAGCATCGATGGCGACAAACTGTTTTTTGCCTCCAACCGGCCGGGCAGTTTTGGCAGCACCGATATTTATGTGTCTTACAAAGTAGGAGAATCTTGGAGCGAACCCGTGAATTTGGGTTCTGAAATTAATACCACAGGACGTGAGGCTTTTCCGTTTATCCATGCAGACAATACACTTTACTACGCCTCCGATGGTCTACCTGACCGCAAAGGTGGTTTTGATATGTATTATGTTATCCCGGAGGGAAGCACCTGGACTAAACCGGTTAACTTGGGAGAACCTTTTAATACAGGCGGTGATGACATGGGGCTTATTGTTGACCTCAACAAAATTAACGGCTATTTTGCCAGCAATGGTGCCGGTGGTGCAGGAAAAGACGAGATATTAAATTTTCACACTGAAAATGGCAACCTCGATGATTACTTGCTTCAACACATGCGTGTGCCAGACCGGATTCTAGACTTAAAAGTGTTGGTTACGGATAAGGTTACAGGAAAGCCTATTCCAGAGGCCGAAATTCAAGTGTTGAACTATGAAGGCAGCAATGTTATTGGTCGCGATGAGAATGGCAACTTGATTACGGTGCAAAGCCAAAATGGTGAAGATGTTATCAGCACCATCCCGCCCGATAAAGGCATTGATGGTGAGTCTGATAGCAAAGGTCGCTTCTCAACGGAAGTTCGCCCAGGCAACTATGTCATTATCATTACCAAAAAAAGCTATCAGACCAAACAATTCCGATTGCCGATTTCGAAGCCTGGGAATGAGTTGGCAGCCCGTCTGGAAAAGTCAACTGCCAATGCCGGCAAAGTTCAATGGAATCCTTCCTTGTTTAATTACGTCACCAACGCGCCCATGTCTGGTGCGATGATGGTGATTACCAACAAGAAAACGGGTCAAAAGGACACCCTAATTACCGATGCCAATGGTATGGTGGAGCATTACCTCGATCCCGAGAACAAGTACAAGGTGGATGTTTTTCAAGGCGGTAAACTGATTGGAAGCTCAGAGGTAGACACCCATGGATGGAAACCAGGTCAACCGATGGTACAAAACCTTTCGGTAGCGCCGTTGATGCCTGGTGCAAAAATAGAACTGCCAAACATTTATTACAACTACAACGACGCGACGCTTCGCCCAGACGGACGAAAGGATCTCGACATGGTGGTAGCCCTAATGAAACAGCAGCCGAATATGGTCGTTGAATTGGCAAGCCACACCGATAGCCGTGGCAGCCACAGCTACAATGAAGATCTCAGCCAGCGCCGCGCCAATGGCGTGGTAGAATACCTGGTGATGAAAGGCATCCCCCGAAACAGGCTTGCTCCGATGGGATACGGTGAAAGTGAGCCACGCAACAATTGCCACGATGGTGTGACATGCACGGAGCAGGAACACGCTCGGAATCGCAGAACAGAAATACGTTTTTTAAGTGGTGTTACCGGTTCGTCTATGATGTACGTTGATGGGAAGGTCAGTGGTGTTGAAGTTAATGAAGATCCTGTTCGCAATGTTAACACGCCTCCCGGGAAAGCAACGGTGGCCAGCGTGCAAAACAACGCGTTTTATGTTGTCGCAGGTTCTTTCAAGCTGGAAACTGGCGCAAACACACGGCTCGCTGAATTGCAGCAACTGGGGTATAATAATGCTTCTATTGTCCGCTTTGCCGGTTCTCCTTATTATTCCGTTTGTGCTGATAGCTACAGTTCGCGCAAAGATGCAGATGTGGTACGGCGGAAATTGGAACGGGAAGATAAGGTAGAGGCATTTGTGAAGGCGGTGCAGTAAGAATATGTTGGGGTTTTTTGCCTCTGGCAGAAAACCCCAACATATTCTAGAGTTACCTTTGCGCAACTTTTGGGAAACCCAACTGTTTCCCTAGAAATTAGCAAAAAAGAGCTTCTGTTATTATGGCGATTATTATTACGGATGAATGCATCAATTGTGGAGCTTGTGAACCTGAATGCCCCAACAACGCCATTTATGAAGGCGGTGTAGAATGGGCCATTTCTGACGGCAGCACTGTTTCGGGCGATTATGCATTGGAGGATGGCAGCACGGTGGATGCTGCGCACAAAAACGTGCCAGTTTCGAACGATTTCTATTATATTGTTCCTGATAAGTGTACTGAATGCACCGGTTTCCATGAGGAGCCACAATGTGCGGCAGTTTGCCCAGTCGATTGCTGTGTGCCAGACCCGGATAGGGTAGAGACAAAGGAAGCGCTGTTGGTTAAGAAGGAGCGGTTGCACCTTTAAATGTATTAACTTGTTATTTCGAGCCCCAGGCGAGAAATCTAAACAAGCTTAGGTTCTGGTACCGTGTCAGAATAACTTCCCCAAACCAGCGTATGCACATCTTTTGCATTGGCTAGCTTCAACGTTGCATTTCGCTAAATATCAAGCAGCTGTGTCATTCCGAGCGCAGCGAGGAACCTGATATATCCCAGGTTCCTCGCTTCGCTCGGAATGACACGACGGCTTAATATTCAATGCGACCCCTCCTTTTTTTTAACTCCCGCATCGCCGCCACATACTGCTTCGCCAAAGGCCCAACCCTCACCTTACTAGAACTCGTATCATCCCGCCACACCACCGGCAATTCACAAACATTCAAGCCTTGCCATTCCGCCAACGCCAGTAATTCTGTGCTAAAGAACCAGCCTTTACTCACAGCGCCAGCTTCCAGGAGCGGTTTCACATATTCCCGGCGCAGCCACTTAAACCCGCACATACCATCAGAAAATTTGGTGCCGAGGTAAACCTTGAGCATGGTATTGAATACCCGGGAAGTGATTTCTCTTTTCAGGCTGCGACCATACACCTTTGATTTTGCGTGAAGGCGGCTGCCATATACCAACTGAAAGCCTTCTGTTGCCAGGGCATTGTAGGCTTGAATAAAATACTTGAGGTCGGTTGCCAGGTCAAGATCCATATAACCGACAATATCCGCATCACTCGCCAACCAGGAGGTTTTAAGTGCCAATCCAACGCCTTTCTCCGGCACTTTCACCAAGCGCAGATATTCGAATTCATCGCACAAGGCTGCAGCAATGTGCCGCGTATTGTCGGTACTGCCGTTGTCGGCGATCACGATCTTCCATTGCCCCGGTGTCGGAAAATGTTCCTCCAAAAAATGGTAGAGGATACGCACTTGGCGATCCAAGGTTGCTTCTTCGTTTAAAACGGGTATGGTTACATCAAAAGTCATAGTTCAGGTCTTAATTTGACAGCGCGAAGGTAGGCCCGGCAATTTTATTCTCAAAAGGGTTTCACAAAGCAGCTTCATATCATTTTATCGACGCTTTTCCCTTTCTTTGTCCGATAATCAGGCCGAATCGACGACGAATTGCGGAGAATTGATTAATTTTCCTTCACTTTTGACCTACTTTTAAACAATGAGCGATATCTTAAAAAAATTCAAGTCTGTTTTCATCGTAGAAGATGAAAACTCAGCAGCAGCAAGTGCCAACAATGAAGGCGCTGCTCCACAAAGCCCGCAGCAAAATGTGGTGGCACAAGCGGCGGTACAAGCCAATGTAAGTGGGTCGGTAAGTTCCAAGTTCGTAGATATTTTGGCAAGCGCCCTGGAAAAAAACAACCAGGATGGCTTCGATTATTTCGAATTCCGGCAATCACTCATTAACCTGGGTAAAATGTCGATGGATGAAGCCACACGCTACAATTCCGCGTATGCCATGGCACAAACCATGGGTGCAACGCCCGCCAAACTGGTGGATTCGGCGCAATTTTACCTCAACGTTCTGGCAAATGAACAAACCCGGTTTAACGAAGCGCATACCCAGCAACGCGACAAGCTGATCGGGAATCGCGAAGGCGAGGCGAAGAACCTGGATGCAATGGTGCAGCAAAAAACAGAACAGATCAAACAGCTGACCCAGGAAATTGCAAATCATCAAAAGCAAAGCGAACAAATCCGAAAAGATGTAAGCGATGCCACCATCAAAATCGAAAACACCAAAGCTGACTTCGAGGCTACGTTTGCCTCCGTTGTTGGTCAATTACAGGCCGATGTGGCCAAAATTCAGGAACACCTGAAATAAGCTATTCAATTCAACATCGAAACAAAAACAAATCAATTTTACCATGGACGAATTTCAAAAAAATCCTTTCGTTGTATTTATTGCTGGACTACTGGCACTTTGGTTGCTCTTCAAACTGCTGAATGTTTTTTTGGGCATGTTTTGGCTATTTGTACTGGCATTTGTAGTACTTTTCGTTGTAAATACCCGGTTTCGAAACGCGGTACGCTCATTTTTTAACCGCATCCTCAACAATTAATTTCTTTTGTAAATTTGCGCGCACTTTTGCACGTATTTCCTGCAAAACAACACTCAACCAACAACTAAATTAACAATGACAGATTTGCAACCGATCAAGCCCAAAGGATTCTGGGATCGCCCTGAAGGGGTAACTGGTGGTCTTTTTATGGGGGGCCTCCTATTGGGCGGCGGATACCTCTTGTACAAAATTCTGCGGACACTTATTGTACTGGCTGAAAACACGCTATACCTGGCGGGAATATTAGCGGCTTTAGCGGCGCTTATTTACGTGGTATTGGACCCGAAAATGCGTAACCTGGTCTGGTACATGTACAAGTCCATCATGCGTTGGGTCACCGGTATTTTCGTACAATTAGACCCAATCGGCATCCTAAAAAGCTACATCGAGGACTTAAAGGACAGCCTGGGCAAAATGAACGGCCAGATTTCCAGCCTTAAAGGCCAGATGTACAAACTGGGTGAAATGATCAAGCAGAATCAGCGCGACATCAAAAATAACCTGGGCCTGGCGAGCAAAGCCAAGGAAACAGGCCGTGAATCTATTATGGTGCTTAAAGCTCGTAAAGCGGGTCGTCTGCAAGAATCAAACATGAAACTCGACGACTTGTACAAGCGCATGGAAGTTTTGTACCGGGTATTGACCAAAATGTATGAAAATTCGGAGATTATGCTGGAAGACCTGAGCGATCAGGTTGTCGTAAAAGAGCAGGAATACAAGGCCATTAAAGCCAGCCATTCTGCGATGCGCTCTGCTATGAATATTCTGAGCGGCAATTCCGATAAAAAATACATGTACGATATGGCGCTTGAAGCCATGGCAGACGATGTAGGCCAAAAAGTTGGCGAAATGGAGCGCTTTATGGATATGTCCAAGAACTTCATGGACGGTATTGACCTTCAAAACGGCGTATTCGAAGAAGAAGGCATCGCCATGCTCGAAAAATGGGAGAAAGAGGGCGTTTCATTCCTCTTAGGCGGAGAAAAGAACAAAATTGTCGCTTCCGCAAACAGAGCCTCAGAAGTGCTGGATTTGAATGCCCCGGTTGCCGTGCCTACCAAATCGGAGCGCGGCGGCAATCAATACGATTCCTTCTTCGACCAGTAGTTTCGTTGTTCGTTGATAGTTGTTCGTTCTCATTCGCTCGATGGTTGTTTGGGCACTCAGATTCAATATTGTTGTTCGTTGGTCGTTCTCAAAAGCTCGGAAACAATCAACGAACAACAATCAACGAACAACTATTTCCCCAAAAAGGCCGCATCCACCGAAATCAACAGGTTCACTCCCAGGGTAATCAGTTCAATTTGAAAATTTCGCTTTCCCTCCTTTTTCACTATTCTGCCTTTTAGGCCAATCAAGGTGCCTGCTGAAATTTCTACCAAATCTCCGGTCTCAAAAGTGCCCGTTTCCGTTGAAACATCCAATCCCTCTTCGAGGGTAACACGCCGGATGATATCGATTTCAGCTTCAGGAATGGCAATGAGGTCTTTGTTGAATTTTACAAAACCAGTCACGTTTTCCGTCTCCAGCACCGGGACATACTGCTCTTTAGTGATCTGTACGAAGACGTAGCAATTGATCAGCGGCTTTTCTACCAGCCTTTTGCTGCGCACGTATTTGCGCATGAATTGCTGCAAGGGGAGGTAAGCATAAACCCCCTTTTTCTCCAACATACGTTTCACAAATTTTTCACTTTTGGAACGCGTGCGCACGGCAAACCAGCGCGCTTCGCTCGGGTGTAGGTCGTTTATGGGTTCTGGTGTCGCCATGGCGTTAAAAATCAAGGTTCTGGGTCCACAAATTCATGCGGACGCCTGTACTCATCAGGGTTGTCGTTTGGTCTCTGGCGGGGTCGCGGCTTTCTTTTTGGCGCAATAATAGTTTGATATCCCAAAAAACATTGTGCCGGATCATCCAGGAGGCATCCAAACCGAGCAAATTGATGCTGGCGTTGACTCCTTGTCCAATGTTGTTCCCGTAATCGCTTACACGGGTATCGTAGCTGAGCAAGGGATTTGAACCCCAGTTATTGTTTGTTGTATTGTCGCCCAATTGGGCATGTATCGCCCTGACGGTCAAGGATATGCGCGCAGTCGGTTGGTAGCGCGCTATGCCAATAAACTCCCTGAAATTCCCACCCAAAGGATGTGCAAGCGGCTGGTTGTAATGTGTGTAGCTGTCATAAGGGTCGTTGTGGGAATAGGTGTACGGCTGGGCACTGTTGTACTCCCCTTGAAGGTCCAGGTGATCGATGCCAAACGCGTTGACGTACTTGGCGCCAAGCTGCACACTGTACTTATTGCCCCACCAGCCCTTGTTGCTGAAAAACTCGCTGAGGGTAAACTCGTCGAGCAAAAACTGTCCGTACAACTGCATGTTTTTCCTCAAATTATACTTGCTGTTCAAACCCAACAGCACATTGTCGGGACTGCCGATCATGCCTTCCACCGTGCGGTAAAAAATAACAGGGTTGAGGTATTGAAACTCAAATTGGCGACTTCGGTGCAGCACCGTGGCCTCAAAGAACCCAATGGTAAACCGTGGCGATGCCCTATAACTCAGGTAATGAATGGCGGCGTATTTTTTGGGCAAAATGGTGCCATCGGGGATTTGAACCTGGGAAACCGGACTGAGCTCCAAGAATATATTTTGGTAGTGAAATCGCCAGACCCTCGTACTGATTTTTAAGAAAAAAGCGGGATTTGCGTAGTCCGACAACAGCATGGATCGGTAGCCGTTGCCTATAAAATGCTGTCCGTGGCCCAACTGAATGCCGATATGCTTGGACACCTGAAAACCGACATAGGCCGTGGCAACATTGAAATCGTACCCGTTGCTGATATCAAACAAACTGCCTTTGTAATTTTTATAAAAACCGGCTCCCGGAATGGCAAAGAACTCCTTTACCTGATTTGTAACATACGCCGGAAAACGCGCCTGGGTTTCTACTAAATTGGTGTAAAAGAAGGCTTTGCTGTCCACATCTCCCCGTATTTCGAGCCCACGCTGGTTCATGAACAATATTCCTGCCTCGCCCGATTCCCGCCCCAAATTGAAATTAATCATCGGATTCACCCGCATTTTAAAATACCTGGAGTTCACTTCATACAGGTTGGCCGGTGTTTTATAAAAAGTCTTCAGGAAAGGTTTTTTAGCATACCGGAGCAGGCGACTGCTGTCGGGTATCCACTCGTTGTTTTCATCGGCCAGGTATTGTAGGTCGTGGCGGTCGCGGCGCGTCAGGAGGGCTTGGGAGGTATCGAGGGCAAGTGCCAGGTTGGCTGCATCGTTGCGCCAATAGCCGCGGATGTCGCTGTGAATTGGGGTATGGTGGTGGTATAGTATTTCGAGGCGATCGATTAGCAGATTTGCAGGTGATTGGAGGGGGAGGTTGCTGGGTTGGGCTAGGGCAATGGTATTGCTGATAACACAGGCTAGTGCCGTTGTGATGCAGAAACTGGTCAGCTTTTTTATCATGGGAGTGTTATTTGTGCCGTAAACACCGCTTTCCATTCCTCCCAGAAAGCCGTATTCCAAGAAGAATTATGCCAAAGCAAGGTAAAATCGCCACCGTGTTTTTCAACTTCCCGCCGTAGTTGCAGGAGCCGTTCGGAGGCTTGTTCGGGACTGTATTCTCGATATTGAGCCAGAGTTACGTCCATGGCAATTAAGGGCTGTTCCCGCAAGGATAGCATTTTCTGGTTTATGGTGTCAAAAACGGGAAAATCGTGGCAAATACCGCAGCGAAAACCCTCCGCTTCCGGGTAACCCAAGCTGCTGTCGGAACGAAGCCCCGCATCTTGCCATACTTGCCAGGTGCGGGGTGCTGCGAAACGGAGGTAGTGCTGTCGGCCGCGCGTGATTTCGAGGGGTGAGACTGCTTGCAAAGAAGCCAATTCACGTTCAAAAACAGCTTGATCTTCAAACGCTTCATAACTCGGATGAAAGCCGATTTTGTGCCCGCGACGCGCAATTTTATCCATCAAATTCAGTACAAAAGGATGCTCCAATGGATACCAACAATCACTGGACACGGGGCGTTTGCCCATGAAATTGAATTGGGCGACATGGCCGTTTTTTTCAAATAAATCCAGCCATTCGTCAAATACATCGTAAGGATCTTTTTTGCTAAACAGGTAGTTTTTGGCAAAATACAGCGCCTCCGATAAATTTCCCCGTTTAAGTATGGCACCGCCCAGCGTGCGCAAACGATCGGTGGTTTTCCACCACAGCTTGGGGTGGTCTACATCGCAGGAGATGCTCAGTTGGAATTTACGCTTTGTCCTGGGTTGATTCCAGCCGAGCCGAACCAGCATTTCCCACAGCAACTCGGCCCATTCGTTCACCACAGGACGGTGCAGGAAACCTGCTTGAAAAGCCAGCGATTTTTCAGCGGGGAATCGTCCGTGTTTGTCCAGGGCATCCGGGTTGTTTTCCTCGGAGCGGCTGAGCATAAAAAACGTGGACGCAAAAAGGTCGATTCCGCAGATAATGCGTTGGTTTTCAAGGCTGATATGAGGGTTTCCGAAAAGGCAAATAATGGTTTCTTTCGGATGGAAAGGGTGGGGGAGTTCGGCGGGGCTTTGGGGCTGGGGGTGGCTTTCTATGATTAATTCAAGTCCATTTGGTAAGGAGATGCGATGATGAGGTTCGGTATTGTCATGGATGATCTGGAAATCAATGCCGAGAATTTCCATGAAAAGGACGTGGAATGTATAGGCTTTTTCTGCATTGAAAAACTCGGAAGTAAATAGTCTCAGCATCGCGCACCAAAGGTAAAGTCCCGCTGGGACTTAGATGAAGGAATTTTGTTCAGCATTGCTCCAAAACTTTCCCTGCAACCGTCTCCCCAATCGCCAGCGAAGCTGTCGCTGCCGGGCTTGGGGCATTGCACACATTCACGATACGATCCTGGCTGAGGATGAGAAAGTCGTCGAGCAGGTTGCCCGCACGGTCGCAGGCCATGGCGCGCACGCCGGAGCGGCCGGGATGCAGGTCCTCGGGACTTATTGCTGGCACCAGGCGTTGCAAAGCCCGTACAAAAGCGGTTTTGGAATAGGAGCGCTGCATTTCAGCGAATCCATCCCGCCAGTACTTTCGCGCTATTTTTCTAAACCCGGGGAAAGCCAATGTTTCTCCCAACTCCTTGACATTCAGATCCCAACGGGAATAGCCTTCACGGCGAAAAGCCAGTACTGCATTGGGGCCTGCTTCAATGCCGCCGCCAATCATGCGCGTGAAGTGAACCCCAAGGAACGGGAAGTTGGGGTTAGGGACTGGATAAATCAGGTTGCGCACCAAGTGCTCACGCGCTGGTTTTATGTCATAGTATTCACCCCGGAAAGGCAGAATTTGCAAATCGAGTTTTTCGCCTGTCATGCGGGCTATTTTATCGGAGTAAAGGCCGGCGCAGTTCACGAATAAATTTGCATTCCATGTCTTCCCCATGTTATTGTCGGTATCAACTTCTACCTGACCACTGGTTTTGCGCACCGCCACTACTTTTTGATTCAGGAAAAGCGCGCCGCCATTCGCTTGAAACAATGCTGCGTACTTGCGCGCTACGGTTCCATAATCAACGATACCCGCTTGTGGCACCCAAACAGCTTCCACACAACGAACATGCGGTTCAATTTCAGTAGCTTCTTCAGCGCTGATTTTGCGCAAACCGAGCAAGCCATTTTCATTGCCGCGCTGGTATATTTTATCCAAAGCCGCTCGCTCACCCTCCTCCACGGCAACGATAATTTTACCACAGACATCAAACGGAATCCCGTTTTCGCTGCAAAAATGCAGCATCAGGTCGTATCCTCGTTTGCAGTTGGTGGCGCGAAGGCTGCCAGGTTTGTAATAAATGCCAGAGTGGATAACGCCGCTGTTGTGGCTACTCTGGTGCATGGCCATCTCTCCAGACAAGGCCGCGTTCACCAGACGTTGGATCAGGTTCGTCAGTATGCCTTGTGCGCCGACTAGGCCATCACCTTCGTAAAGACGCTTAATTGCCTCCGACTCAAACGAAGCGTAATCAAATGGCTCCTGTTCCGGAACTGTTCTCTGTTTTGTTTTAATTTTTGTCATCCGCAAAGTTCAGTTTTGTGCGCATTATCTTTGACACACTTTTTTAAACAGTCTCAAGTCTTTGGATAAAGTGCTGAAACAACCAAGCCCAGCAAAAGCACAAACGTTGTGCAAACTCATCACTCATAACTCATCACTCATAACTCATCACTCATCTCTAAAAACAAACTTTGTCTCATGTTGTCCTTTATAGTATGCCGGGATGATGCCAGTACTTCTATCTTTGCCGCCGCTAAATACCACTGTGTCGAACGATTTGTAAATTTTAATTGAGAAAATGCCTGTGTGCCAGGCTTTAAATGGTGCGATGAACTTACAGACATGAGAAACTTTTCCATTTTACTCTTATTTTTCCTAATACCTGCATTTATTTTTGCCCAAAAAGGATCCGTTCGCGGAAATATTTACGATAAAGATTCAGCCCAACCGATTGGTTTTGCAACTGTTGCCATCGAAGGTGCTTCGATAGGAACTTCTACTGATGTCGCTGGTTTTTTCTCCATCGTTGATATTCCAGTTGGCAAATACAACCTTCGAGTTTCTTACATTGGGTATGAAGGCTATAACCAGGAGATCGAAGTCAAAAAAGGGGAGATTTTATTCCAAAATATTTACATCCAAGAAAGCGGTACCAAACTGGGTGTGGTTGAAATCAGCGGCAAAAAAGCTCAGGCTAAGGCTAATGTTGAAGTTTCTAAGATCGCTATTACACCCAAACAAATACGCTCCCTGCCTTCTGCTGGCGGCCAGGCTGACGTAGCACAGTACCTAACGGTATTGCCTGGGGTAATTTTTACTGGTGACCAAGGTGGTCAATTGTACATACGCGGTGGCTCTCCAGTTCAGAACAAAATCCTGCTGGATGGCATGACCATTTACAACCCATTCCACAGCATCGGTTTTTTCTCGGTGTTTGAAACGGAACTGATCCGCAATGTAGACGTGCTCACAGGCGGCTTTAATGCAGATTACGGTGGCCGTATTTCAGCCATTGTTGATGTGAAAACAAGAGAAGGCAATCGCAAACGCTTGTCGGGTATGGTATCTGGCAGCCCTTTTCAGGCCAAAGCTTTGATTGAAGGCCCAATCGTTCCCCTGAAAACAGATGGTGGCGGTAGTGTTTCTTTTGTAGTGACCGGTAAAAAAGGCCTGATCAACCAAACGGACAGCAAGTTTTATCCCGGCGTTAATGATTCCATCGGCATCCCATTCGATTACGAAGACCTGTATGGTAAAATTTCTTTCCTGACTGGGAACGGCAGTAAATTGAACCTTTTCGGGTTCAATTATACCGATGGTGTGGACTTTCCAATTACGAATTTTGGTTGGAAAAGCAGCGGTGGCGGCCTGGATTTTACCTTGATTCCGACGAATTCCAACACCATTGTGAATGGTATTTTGACGGTTTCGGGCTATAATTCTTTTATAGAAGAAGCGGATCGCCTTCCCCGGAACAGCGGCGTTTCAGGTTATTTTGCCGGGCTGAATTTTACCAATTTTGGCCGCAATAATGAAATCAAATACGGCATTGAGCTCAATGGCTTCCGCACCGAATTTGCGTTTGTCAATTTCAAAGGCTTTACCATTAACAAAAATGACAATACCACCGAAATCAGCAGTTATATAAAATGGAAGTACAAAGTTGGCCCACTGGTGATTGAACCCGGATTCCGTTTGCAGTATTACCAATCGCTCAACCAACCGTCTTTGGAACCGCGTTTTGGCATGAAGTATAACATCAGCGACAAGCTCCGCTTCAAGGCAGCGGGAGGACTTTACTCCCAAAACCTGCTCTCAACCTTAAATGAGCGCGATATTGTAAATCTTTTCGTAGGCTTCCTGTCAGGCCCGGAAGAACGGATTTTTAAACTTAATGGTGATGAGCCAGCCGATCATCGCCTGCAAAAATCTATCCATGGAGTCGCAGGTTTTGAAATAGATGTGCTCCGCAATTTTGATTTGAACGTAGAAGGCTATTATAAGAAATTTACTCAATTGATTGTTTTGAACCGCAATAAGCTCCAGCCACAAGACCCGAACTTTACGACTGAAACTGGTGATGCGTACGGTATTGATGTTTCCGTGAAAATTGAGGGCAAACGCGCTTACCTCTGGGGCGCCTATTCGCTTGGCTTCGTAAACCGCTTCGATGGGCTTCAAGATTATCCACCAGTGTTTGACCGTCGCCACAATATGAACATTGTTACGACATACCTATTGGGTAAAAAGAAGGCGTGGGAGCTTGGCGCACGTTGGAACCTGGGATCAGGTTTTCCATTCACCCAAACCCAAGGCTTCTACAATAGTGTTCCATTTTTCCAAAATGGTATTGGTACTGATGTATTGGGCGGCCAAGGTGATTTGGGCATTCTGTACGCAGATAAAAGAAATGGCGGCCGCTTGCCTTATTACCACCGCCTTGACGTTTCGATCAAACGGTCATTTAAGTTTACTAAACGCAGCAACCTGGAAGTTGTAGCTTCCGCCACCAACGTATACGACCGACCCAATATCTTTTACTTCGATCGTGTACGTTACACCAGGGTAAATCAGTTGCCAATCCTGCCAAGCCTCAGCGCTACCTTCGTATTTTAACTTACGGTAGACGGTGGACGGTAGATGGTGGACGGAAGCCCAGCAATGGTTTTTACTTCTGCCACGTAGTTTCAGCACCTAAGCTAAGGATGATTCAAATTGAATTAAGTCCTGATACTTAAGTGCTGAAACTCAGTGCCAAAAGAACCCACAAAAGATGTGCAAACCGTCCACCGTCCACCATCTACCGTCAACCGTATAAAAAATGTACAAACTCACACAATACTCCCACGGCGCCGGATGCGGCTGCAAAATATCACCGAAACTGCTGGATGATATCCTGAAAACCAGTTTGTTGAAACAGCCATTTCCGCTATTGCTTGTTGGCAATGAAGAGCGCGATGATGCTGCGGTATATGACCTTGGCGATGGTACTGCATTGGTGAGTACCACCGATTTTTTTATGCCTATTGTGGATGACCCGGAGGATTTCGGCCGCATAGCTTCCGTAAATGCCATCAGTGATGTGTATGCCATGGGTGGAAAACCCCTGATGGCCATTGCGATTCTAGGCTGGCCGATAAACGCCTTGCCGCCAGAGGTCGCAAATGCTGTGATCGAGGGCAGTCGCAAAGCCTGTGCCGAGGCAGGCATACCGCTCGCGGGCGGGCATAGCATTGATAGTCCGGAACCTATTTTTGGATTGGCGGTGACGGGCAGGGTGGACATTAAAAACTTAAAGAAAAATGGAGGCGCTACTCCTGGCGCCAAATTGTACCTGACCAAGGGGCTTGGCGTGGGCATACTTACCACAGCCCAAAAAAAGGAGCTTTTAAAGCCAGAACATGCCCATATTGCTCCAGACAGTATGAAAAAACTCAACAAAGTGGGTGAACGCTTTGGCAAATTGCCTTATGTGCAAGCCATGACGGATGTCACGGGCTTTGGTTTACTGGGTCACCTTTCTGAAATGTGCGAAGCCAGTGATGCCAGCGTGATTGTTCATTTTGATCAAGTGCCAACCATCGACCGCGCAATCCTCGATTACTACCTAGAGCACAAATGTGTGCCCGGCGGCACCAACCGCAACTGGGAAAGCTACGGCCATAAGGTTGCAGGTGCTGGGGATGCCGTAAAACGGAATATTCTCGCTGATCCGCAAACCAGTGGCGGCTTGCTTGTTGCTGTAGCGGCGGGGCATGAAGGTGATTTTCAGCAAGTAGCAGCGGAAGAAGGATTTAACGTGGAACCTTTTGGCTTTTTTATTGACCGGCAGGATGTCCTGATTACGGTGATTTGAGGGCAATTTCCCTAAAAATCAGGAATCGTTATAGTATCCACCCTAACCGAATAACCCGAAAAATTTCCCAAGCCACCATTCATGTTGTTGTACACAGCATCCGGTTCGCTCAAGGGCAAGTTGCTGCTTTGCCGGGAAAGCGACAGATGGTAACGGTAGAATTCTTTTGACAAGGTGCGCCAGGTAATGTACAAAGTACGTGGGCGCTCTGTACCCAATTTGACCGGAATTCGCGCCGTGAGGTATAACGTTCGGCGGCCATCAGCCCAATAGTTTTCATTGATCAATACTACGGGCTCAGGGATGTTGTGCAACAGGGAAATAGTGCGTCCATCGGCCAGGAAATTGGTAGGGCGCTGTATGGTGTAGGTGTCCGAAGGATCGCTCGACTCGCTCACCTCGGTATCGTCAGTGATGAAAAATGCAAAGTAATGCTCCGCGCCAAGTGGTTCCTGTAAGTGCAATTCAAGCGGGATCCGTAACTCTTTGGATCCATCGCTCAGGGTTTCAAGGATGGCGTCTCCTTGTTTAAGTTTGATCGGATCAATCGAGCGATGTACGGGGATACTGCTGCTGGATTGTACGGTAGGGTAGCCTGGCACGCGCACGACAAAGGAGTATTCTACTCCAGTACGTGGTATTTTTTGTAGGTGACTGCGCCAGTAATATCGATCACCATCACCTTTTTCCTTGTATAGCAGGTCATAATATGTGCCATCAATAGACAGGGAAGCATCTACCGCTGAAGGCTGGTTGGGATCATCGCCTTCATTTACGGGCTGACTCATGGTGATGTATACCCTAAAATGTTGTCCTTCTGTGAAATGGCAAATAGCGACTACTTTCGGCTCTTCTTCCGGCAGATCAATGATGACCTCTCGTGCGCAGCGCAGGAGCAGCAAGCAGGTCATACACAATATCAGTATTCGGAGATAGCGCATTTATCAGTTATTAAAAACTAATCTGGTATCGAAAAACGGGCAATAGCGGCAGCAAAGTAAACTGAATTGCTTTACCTTTTACACTACTCCCTGCATCAACATACAAAAAAAATGGGTTTGCACGGTTATAAGCATTGTAGGCACCTAATTGAATCTCATGTTTTATGCGCCCGGTTTTGAAATTTGCATTCAGCGCAACGTCGAGTCGGTGGTAATTGGGTAAGCGATATCCATTTACTTCCGTATAAAAAAACACATCACGTTCTACCTCTCCCTCTACGGATTCGTGGCGAAATTTCACCCCAGTCAAGGTAATCGGGTTTCCGGTTGCTAAACCCCAAACCACATCTGCCTCCAACCATTTGAACAATTTTTGCCGCAGGGCTATTTTAAAATCATGTGTGCGATCGTAACGCAGTGGGAATGGCCGACCAGAGTTGATATCCGGGAAAAGGCGCGTGCTGCGCGAAAGGGTGTACACGATGGAACCCGTGGTTTTTCCGCTCGTTTTTTCAAGCAAAAATTCTATTCCCCTGCTCTTGCCGCTCCCGATCGCGATCCGATCTTCCCATCCACTGGCATCCACAGCGCCACCCGTAAAAAGTGCATCGCCCGAGGATATAAACGTGAGCACACGCTCAAAGTTCTTGAGATAACCTTCTACTTGAAAGCCCCAATTGGCGTGCTGATAGCCAAAACCCGAAGACAATTGCCCTACTTTTTCAGGCGGCACCCTTCTGGTACTCGGTACCCAGAGCTCAAAAGGCAAACTAATGTTAAAGGAGCCAATTTGGTGCAAGTTTTGAGCAGTTCGGTGATAGCCCAGCCATTCACTCCAACCTTTTTTTCCTTGGTAGCGCAGGCGCATCCTAGGTTGTAAAATTCGATAATTGGCATTTTTTACTTGAAAAACGGTGCCATGCAAGCCGGCGTCCAAGCGCAAACCAGGGTATAAATCCCATTCTGCGTCAAAATAGCCTTCTGCCTCATCGGCATTGAGGCGCTCGTTGTTGAGCAGAATACTGGCTAAAGAATCCACATCTCCTTCTGTCTGACCTTGTTGCAGGAAGTTGGCCGACAACGCTCCGGGCTGAAAATTGTGGATGGTGTACGAAATGCCCCAGCGCAAGGTCAACGGTTTGGAGACATAAAAAGTAAAATCAGTTTTTCCCGACCAATCACTGATAAGGGTCTGGTACAATTGACCGTAATTGGCAATCTGAGATACCTTCCCACTCGGATATAAAATGTCGGAACGGAAGCCAAGGCGGCTCTGATAGAAAAACCGGCTGTAGCGGATGGTTGTATTGGTAAACAAGTTGTCTCGGAGCAAATGATTCCAGCGAAGCGCTGCAATGGAATTGCCCCAATCAGTGGCCAAGGAAGAATTATCCGTGATGTAGCCTTTTTCATCAGAATAGGCTTGGCCAAAATTATTTTTGAAAAGATCGCCACCATAATATAAGCTGAAATAGAGCCTGTCTTTATCGCTCAAGGAGTAATTGAGTTTCAGGTTGGTGTCGTAAAAACGATACTGTACTTCATCCCCGGAAAACGTGAGCAGATTGCCTTTTTTGCTGAAAAACTTCACCCACGGTTCAAAATAGGTAAATCGGGTGCCAACGAGAAAAGAGCCTTTCCCTTTTACGATAGGCCCTTCCACAACGGCGGATGTAGCAAACAAACCCGCCGAAACTTCCGCTTTGTACTCATTCAGATTCCCGTCCCGGGTGCGCACATCCAGCACCGACGAAGCCCTGCCGCCATACCTTGCCGGAAAATCGCCCTTCCAAAGCCGCACACTGCTTACTATGGAGGGATTAAAAATGGAAAACAAGCCAAGGGCGTGACTGGGGCTGTACACGGGTACATCATCGAGCAGGAACAGGTTTTGATCCGCGTTGCCACCCCTGACGTGCAAGCCGCCGAGTCCATCCGTACCCGTTTGGATTCCAGGCTGCAAGGCGGTTTGGCGCAATAAATCAGCTTCCCCGCCCGGCATTGGTAACATTCTCAAGTCATTGAGGTTGAGGTATTTGGGGCTTCCGCTTTTTCGATTTTTTTCTTCTTGTTCGGAAACCGCCGGAATGAGCACTTCTGCCAACTTGGTGTTGGGGCGCAATTTAAGGTGGATAATCCGGTCGTTGTTCAGTGGTAAAATGAGCCGTTCGTTGTTATAGCCTACGTAAGAGCCAAGCAAGGTAATGTCGCCTTCGTCCAGTTTCAGGCTAAAAAAGCCGAATTCATTGCTGACGGCACCAAGTGTTTTCTCTGAAAGCACCCTAATGCTGGCACCGATAAGCCGTTCTCCTGTATCGTAATCCTCTATGTAGCCGCTCAGGGTCCTTTTTTGGGTTTTTCTGAAAAACACTACCTGATCGCCAACAAGTCTAAAACCAACTTTCGAACAAGCGCTCAATTGTTCCAATACCCGCTTGAGTGGCTCTGCTTTAAACTGCAAGGAAGCTGGCGGGCATGATTCAAAAAAACGGTCGCTAAATACGATGGTAATGCCCGTTTCCCGGCTTAAGCGCAACAATGCATTAGCAGGTGTACACTTTTCGCAGCTGAAATCAATTTTTTGCGATAACAGCGTTTGTGCCGACAGTCCATTGCTGGTCAGCACAAATAATATAATAAAGGGGACTAGTAAGCGCAAAATCATGAGCGGATGAAAAGGGAATGTGCAAGGTATAACGATTGAAATGTATGAAAGGTGGGTTTTCACAAACAAAAATAAAAAAAATCCCCCATTGAGCATTCGCCAATAGGGGAAGAAGATCGTTTTTTAAACAGCTACGGGGCTGGCGCCATTATTTTCGTGGAGCGTCTTTTGAATAAATTTGGTAATCACCGCCACGCTTACTGTTAACTGGTAGCGGTGTACGCTCTTGACGGTCATCCTTCTGTATACCGATGGTGAAACTTGCGCTTACAAGCCCCATTTTGGCAGCTATGGTAAACGAAGCAGCTGCTAAAATCATAAAAACGGCAATCGCCAAAACCAAAGAATTTCCGGATTGGTACGGCCGCATGTTATTAGGCTGGTAAGGTTGCTGGTATTGCTGTGGATATGGTTGCTGGTATTGCTGTGGATATGGTTGCTGGTACTGTGGCGGGTAAGGTTGCTGGTACTGTGGCTGGTATTGCTGCTGGTACTGAGGTGGGTATGGCTGCTGGTAATAAGGCTGTTGATGCCCTCCCCTGTATCGTGGGGCGGGGTTGTTGGGGTAGTAATAGTAGGGGTCTTCGTGGTATCCGTCGCTATCGTAACGGTTGTTGTTTCTCGAACCCAAAATCGTAAAGACTCTCACCAGAAAAATCAGAAAAACGGCTGCATATAGTATTGTCATGGCAGGTATTTTTTTAATGAAATGAATTGGTGTACTTGTTCACTGGATTGGATTAGGTTCTGTTTTTTATACGCAATGTAGAATTTTAGTTTGTAAGATTATAGAAGTTCGGGCTTGCGAGGCCTTGAAATTCAATTATGGTAAAATAACATCCTAATTGTTTTTTTAGTTTCCAAGAGATGGAAAGTTTAACTAAAATGACAAGCATTTTTCGACAGAGGACAAATTTTTCGCTAATCCGGCTTAATTTTGCACCCGCAAACCAACAAGATGGTAAAAATAGGCAACGTTGAATTGGGTGAATTTCCACTCTTACTCGCTCCCATGGAGGATGTGAGTGATCCACCATTCCGAAAACTCTGCAAAGAACAGGGGGCGGATATGGTATACACGGAGTTTATCAGTGCTGATGGGCTGGTGTATGAGGCCAAGCAGACCTTCCAGAAGCTCGAAATATTTGATTATGAACGGCCCGTGGGCATCCAATACTTTGGTGGCCAACTAGAAAACATGATCCAAGCTGCGGGCATCATCGAAGCTAAAAACCCGGATGTTATAGACATAAATTTCGGCTGCCCTGTGGCAAAAGTCGCTTGCCGTATGGCTGGCGCA
>Ga0335398_10001326_pt1 | contig 42602 bp, 41 predicted proteins | sample BON03_FD_205742 | JGI IMG/M metagenome (GOLD analysis project Ga0335398, IMG submission 205742) | Freshwater microbial communities from Lake Bonney liftoff mats and glacier meltwater in Antarctica - BON-03 (spades assembly) (version 2) | ecosystem: Environmental > Aquatic > Freshwater > Ice >... | reverse complement strand
TGATTTCTCGGCAGAACGGATTAAAGAAAAAGCACGAACGGGGCAGCGCCGAACCGCTGCAGGTCAGTAAAAGATTACAGCTTAAAAACCTACACCTTTTGTCTTGACGAAAGGATCCACTTTAGTCATTATTGTTGGCGCTGGAACGGCAGGTGCTGCAACAGCCATAACCTTAGCAAAGCTCGGTCAGCGTGTTCTCTTGATAGACGAGCAAGAAAAATTTAAGGCCAGCCTGGGGGAATCTATGCCCCCAGCCTCTCTTGATCTCGTCAAGCACTTTTTAGGAGACGAAGAGAACTGGTCTTTCAATTTTTATCGGTCAGCTGGCAATCTGTCAGCGTGGGTAAGCGATCAGCCAGACCTGGCAGATTTCTTTTTTTCTGGCAATGGCAAGGGGCTCTGTATTGATCGTCTGGCTTTTGATGAGGCTTTGAGAAGTCGTGCCTTAGACGCCGGCGTCACCATCAGAAGAGGGGCTGCTTTCGTATCTTGTACCCGTTTCATTGATCGGCAACTATGGGCGGTAAAAATAAAGACAAAATATGGGGAAGAACAAATCGATGCACGCTACATTGTCGACGGCTCTGGGCGCAGAGCCATGGTTGCTAAGTCATTGGGCGTGCAGCAGTTGGAAATTCATGATCAGCTATTTGCCTACGCGCAATCGTTTGTCAGTCATGAAATAGATGATGATCGATTCACCAGAATCGAGGCAACCCCCAATGGTTGGTGGTACACGAACCGCATACCCAACCCTTTAGGGCGTGAAAGCAAGCGCCTCGTGATGTTCTATTCCGATAAAGATTTACCAGAAGCAAAAATGGCTGGAAATACATTGGGCTTTTGTGCACTTATGAACGAAGCCCCACTTATTGTCTCACTACTCAAAACGAAAGCATATGTTCCTACCGGTAAGATTCGGGGCGCCCCTGCGAATAGCCAGCGCTTGCAGGCGTGTTGTGGCGACTCTTGGTTGGCAGTCGGTGATGCCATGCAAGCATTTGACCCGCTTTCATCACAAGGCATTGATAAAGCCCTGAGATCGGGAAGCTCGGCTGGTCACTTCATCTTCTATGCATTAACTGACTCAGCACCACAAACAAAACTAGACTCAAGCAACCCTTATATTTGTCAATACATTGAGCAGCAGCTTCAGTCATGGCAAAAGTATGTAAAAAAACGAGATTACTTTTACACCATGCAAAACCGCTGGCGCGACAGACCGTTTTGGTCGCGTAGAAATAGACCTCAGCCTTGATGCATAATGATCATGCAAAGAAATTAAGCGGCAATTTTCAATCGTGAAGCAAGCATTACGTTTGCTGTTTCAATACTTAGATGTGTTTGCTGGTTCACAAAACCAAGCAGATCTATTGCATAGTGCATTAAGGTCTCGACCTCAGCAATGTATAAGGATCAACGCTAACTTCTATAAAATTTCAAATATAAGCGTTATAAAACAATTATTTATATAATTTTCTAGAATTGACTATCTCAAATTTAGCGCAACCATCTTATGTAAAAATCTTCAAATCTACTGGGCAAGCCAAACTGCCAAAGGTTGATTGATCTGATACGTCACTTAGGGTTCGGTAGCACAGCCGTTGCAGCAATATTCACCCATACCCAACCCTCTTCGATAGCGATGTCTTGAGCCTTTGAGTCTTCCGCTCAAACTAAAGACTGTGTCACCGGCAAACTCACCAAAACGATTCCAACAATCATTGCAAAGTATGAAATACTAGCGTTACCAAATACGTAACCAAAGCATTTCATGGCCGACACCAAACCCTGTACATTTTGCACCCTGCCCCCAGAGCGCATCATTGACTCGAATGAGTATGGTGTTGTCATACGTGATGCCCACCCTATTACCCAGGGCCACACACTCGTTATACCTAAACGACACATGGCCTCTTGGTTTGACGCCACGCAAGCAGAGCAGCTCGCCCTATTCAGCCTGCTTAATACGGCTAAAGAACAACTAGCACAAGCATTTAAACCCGACAGCTTCAATATTGGCATCAACGACGGCCCTGCAGCAGGGCAAACCATACCGCATTTACACATGCACCTCATACCCCGCTACAAAACCGACCACACTGACCCCAGAGGCGGCGTACGTTGGATCATTCCTGACAAAGCGAAGTACTGGACATGAGCAAGTTACCGACGGCTGAGAGTCAGATTGTTTTTTTAAAAAAGATTCAGACGCTCTTTGACGACAGCTCGTTTAATGCAACCTACAAGTACGCCCTACTCATTACCTTGGCAGATTTGGCCATTGAACATGGCGACGACTCAGGCAACCCTTTAGAGCTTAAGGGGGAACTCATAGCCACCCGCTTTGCAGAAATCTATTGGCCCCAGATTAAACAGTATTCAACCGGTATAAGTGGCACCACGTCAGGCGTGCTCAGTCAAAACAAAGGTGGTCAGGCTGAAATCATTACTACCCTGCTTGGCATACAAGATAAGTTGGGTTTACATGACTTTTCAAAAGTCATCAGTCACTCACTTTGGCAAAAGAAAATCAACACAATCACCCGAAACATTTGGGAAAACCCCGTCTTTTACTTACAAGACGATTCAAATCAATTTCTGTACACCTACGCAAAAGATAGAAGCCAACTAACCCTAACAGCAGAAGCCGCTTACTGTTTACGACAATTTAGCGAATACATTATTCAGTATGCCAAGCAAGGCTGGGTTGAGCACATTAAAGCCAACAAAAGAAATCAACCCATCATTGGGCCAAAAGATGATCTAGAGTCGTTCTTATTTGGTAGCAACCGAGCAGCGCTCACCAAACTAACCCCCTACCTAATAGATCAACAAAACGGCAAATGCTTTTATTGCAGCAAATCAGTCGTCAAATCATCAGACGTTGACCACTTTATTCCGTGGAAGAAATACCCCAGAAACATTGCACAAAATTTAGTGCTCAGTTGCCCAGCTTGCAACCGAAGTAAGTCAGACATGCTCGCCGCAAAGATTCACTTACAGAAGTGGGTTGCTGAAATATTGCCAAACGATGAACGCTCAAGCTTTATAGCTTCACAAGGGTTTATTTCAGATCGAGACTGCAGCACCAAAGTTGCCCAGTGGGCGTATCAGAGTGCGACGACCGCTCAGGCTAATGCTTGGGTAAGGGCTAAAAGTAGTGAGGTGATTGGGGTGGATTTTTTGGGGTTATTAAATTAAGCACCTAACAATTTGGGCTAAATATTCCAAAGCGATGTTCGTCTTAATTTTTATGCTAATTCAATACAGTAGCATTCTTTACTTCTCAAATCTTGAACAACCAGCTTTTGAAAAAATCATAGCGGTGGATCAGTAATGTATTTAAAAAGGTCAGCAGTAATAGGCTTATCAAGCTTTAAAGGCATCTGAACCACGGAGACAGCTAAACCCGTCTTACTTTCCATCGTTGATTCTTTAAATCGGTCAACAATGACTTCACCATCACCCAAATAAAAACTCAAATCCTCATCTTTATTTTTTTTCACAAAAACAGGGATGCGCATTTGATTGCTACTTTGATTTGAAATATCTACTACATCTGGGCTATCAATCTTTCGTTTATTTTTTGACATCCAAATTAAAATACTTGGTGTTTCAAAATAATCTTCATATTTTGTAGTGCTAGAAATAGATGCGTCTTTGTTATAAATTATAAAAGCTGGACACTGTTTTTTATCTGAACTGACTTTATAGCCACTAATGTTTAGAGGAATTGGGTTTGTTGACCATCTCAGGATTCTGAATACGTCTCTACGCGAATACTGCGAACCTCTTTTAAAACCGTCAATAAAATCCTGAAGCTTGAAGTCTTCAGTGAATTTTTTAATGGAGTATAGAGCGGCATCAATTATGTACTCTTTAGTAAGCTTATCTTCCAATAAAACTTTTAATGTATTGCCGCAAAAAATTTTAGAGCCTTCGTTCTGAATGATGCTGTAACCCCAACGATCGGCAATTGAGGTATGTTTACTGTTCACCACCTCTGTTATGAACTTTAGGTTTAAAGAATGTAAAGCGGAAGAAACAGTGGGGTCTGTCGGCCTATAACCAAACCGATCTTCAATTTCATCTTTGACTGTTTCATAAGTAACATCAAGTAAATCGCTCTGAAGCTGCATTAAGACAATTGACTCTTCTAGTCGTATTCCATCAAAAACAAATTCTGATAAATAGCTTAATAGCTTTAGCAAATTAGGATCTACCTGATGTTCCATTTCCTTTTCTAATTTAAGCCTATAGGCTAAAAGTGATCCATATTCTTTTACGTATTGATATGGATCGCGTTGATTTTGATTAAGAAAATCTAACATTTTTGGATGACGACCAATACGAAATTTAAGTAAATCGTAGTCACTCGCCAAATCGCGTCGACCATCTACCTTAGCTTTAGAGATTGAATTAAATATTCGTTCTTTAGCGATACGATCAAAACTAATTGAGCTTTCACCAGGCATAAGGTTGCTGCCAGCTGCCATAAGCCTGCGAAGCTTATCTTTATTAAAAGATGCATCACCAAATAGTGCAGCTGGGACCAAAAAATTACTCTCATAATTACCAATAAAGTCGATTACTGTCAGGTATTCTTTTGAGTCAGTTTTACGAAGCCCTCGACCTAATTGCTGTACAAAAATAATTGCTGATTTAGTTGGCCTGAGCATGACAACTTGATTTACTGAAGGAATATCAATGCCTTCATTGAAAATATCTACAGTAAATATATAGCTTATTCGATTAGCTGGATCTTGAGACTCTAATTGTTGAATTGCAGCTTCACGTTCAGTCTCTGAATTTATGCCAGAAAGTGACACCGAATTAATATTAGCCTCGTTAAATAACTGGGCAAGCTGATTTGCTTCTTCAACTTTTGAACAAAACACAAGGCCTCTTGGCACCCCATCTGAGCAACCGTACTCTTTAAGCGCTTTAATGATGTGATTGACTCGCAACGGCGATATCAGTTTATTGAACTGCGCCTTATCACCAAGTGCGACACCATCAAGCGTTATGTCAGAGACCCCAAAGTAATGAAATGGTGCAAGTAGGTTTGCTTTCAACGCATCATGAAGTCGAATTTCATACGCAATCGAATAATCAAATAATTCAAAAATATTAAAACCATCAGTTCTCTCAGGGGTTGCCGTCATACCAAGCAAAAACTTGGGCTGAAAGTGGCTTAGTATTTTTTGATAAGTCAGAGCCCCTGCATGGTGACTTTCATCAATAATGATGTAGTCAAAAGTTTCAGGATTGAACCGACTGAGATGGTGATCAGATTTAATTGTCTGAACAGTAGCAAAAACAAAATCTGCATTTAAGCCACTTGTATCATTTCCTGAGTAAAGACCCATCGTTTTTGAAGCACCAAATACTTTTCGATACTCAAGCATTGCTTTTTTTGCAATATTAAGTCGATGCACAACAAACAGAAGTCTCTTTGCACCAAAATTTTTAACATCCAAGGCTGACAGGACTGTTTTACCAGTACCTGTTGCCGAAATAACGAGTGTTCGCTGGTTACCGCTGTCTCGAACCTCTTGCATTTTTTTTAGTGCCTCAATCTGCATTGAGTTAGCCTTAATCGCTACGAAATGGCTTGGCTCTTTAGAAATGGGGGCTAGTAATTTTGACGGCAACCTTAAGTCTCTTTGTTGCTTCCATGTCTCAGCGTAAGAGGCCAACTCAGCGTCGTTAATTGGGTGGGTATTTTTGATCCAATTATCTAAATTTGTAGATACCTGTTGATGAAGTCCAGACGTATTTGATATTGATAGGTTTAAATTAATTTCAGTATTTTTGCCTAGAGCAGCTTGGGTTAGATTTGAACTACCGAGCAAAAGGCGGCTAAAGTTCTTGAATGCAAAAAAGTATAGTTTTCCGTGAAAATCATCTTCATTCGTGAACCTAACATTTACACCCCTGAATTGTCTCAGTCGATCAATGGCTAAAGGATCAGAAAAGTTGAGATATTGAGAAACCAAAATTTCTCCTGTACAGCCTCTTGCAACAGCATCTTTTAGCGTTTGATGAATACAAGCAACGCCACTAGTTGTGATGAAGGCGACAGCAAATCGAAAATGGATGCATTGTTCTATGCTATTTAAAACATAACTAAGAACTTTTTCACCACCGTTATGTTCGTTGAGAACTAAAGTGGGGGCAAGGTTAGTCTGATCATCTGGGTCAAAATCAAGAAGCCCTGATCTTATGCCACGATGTAACGCATCATTTGAATAAGTCTGCATAGTCTCGTTGCAATACATCTAATACAGGTTTATCTGCCTCGATCCAATCTAACGTCAAAGCATCGACAAGCGAGACATGAGCGTAATCGGCATGTTCGCGCAACGTGCCATCGTAAGATTGAAGTCGAACCAAATAACAGTGCATTTTTATAGAAAAATCTGGGTATGTATGAGTAACAGTCGTAATGTGATTACTTACTTTTGCTTCTAACCCCAATTCCTCAGATAGTTCTCTGGCGAGCGCTATTTCAAAGTTTTCACCCTCTTCGACTTTTCCACCTGGAAACTCAAATTTGTTTGCCACATAGGCGTGTTTTGAAGCACCTCTTTTAAATGCAAGAAGCTTTCCGTTTAATTCAATCACTGCGGCGACAACTTCAATCAACATTTACCCCTTTTTGGTAACTAGCTACTGCTATTAAAAAAGTAAATCAACCTCGTTACTTGTAACCATTCATTTTTTATTTAAACAAAAATTTGAACTTAATATAGTTTAACTATATTTGACTCTAGGACAATTTTTGTCCAGGCTTATTTAAAAAGTCTTATTATGTGTCTAGCTGTATCAGCCAATGACACAGTGCCTCTGTGATCATGCAATCATGTCAAATTTGGGTAATTGCTATAATTTGTTGACTGACTCCATCTGACTACGTCAAGCTCATAAAAGACAATAAGCTGCCAATCAATATAAAAAGCAAACAAACTGAGCCATTACAAAAACTTAACCCATTGATTTGTTTGTTTTTTTATAAAAAACAATAATACAGTTTGTCCTTTATAGCCTGAAAATTGTGACCACTAAATAGCCCAATAAAACTAATGAGTGTCAGTCAAGTGTTTAGAAAATGCCTCATCAACGTGCGGCATGTTTTTCTTTAAGACTTCTAGTATCAACGTACCTGATTGCGTTGTCAGCCGCTTTAGTTCGAAGAACTCGAGTAGGGCTCTTAGATGTTCATCGCTACCTATACTTAAATTGCTCTCTTGAGCAATGTAGTTAGCCACGAACTGAATTTCGCTGGGTGTAATTTCTTCAAGCGATCGGTCACCTCGGGCTCTGATGATGATCATTTCAGAACCAAACGATCTGACTGTGTAACTTAAAAATCATCACTATCTGTTTCATTCACGCACTCTATATCATTGCGCTTTAATGCTGCCTTGAAAGCTTGAATCATCGTTGCCTTGATTTCGTTACCCATTCTTTTAATACCAACAGCCCTCAAATAAATATCAGCGGCTCGCTTAGCAACCATTGGCCCTTCAACTGAAATGATTTTTACAAGACCTTTTGATATCCACTCGGCATTTACTTCTCTCGGGTCACCCGTTAATGGTTCGTTAAACTCAGTATATTGTTGAACAGTTAACCCTAGTTTAATGATTGACTGAGGTTCGGTTACATAAGTTTTAGGGGTTGTTAATTCTTCAACCTGTTCGGGTTCGCTACCTGCTGGAATAGTTGGCAAGACAGCGATTTGTAAGGTCTCAGTTATATCGGCATCTGTTATATCGACATCGACATCGGTTTCAGTGACTTGAGTATCGACAACATCAGTTCCAGCAGCAACGGAGGGTTCAATTACTTCAGTTCCACCAGCCTCAGTTACATCAATTTTATTCATTTCAAAGGCCAACACCACTCGTTGCTCAGAGTGAATGTTTTTTGAGGCGAAATCGCCTGCTATAGACTCAATACCCAGTTCACTTAAATTGCGCACCAGGTCATCTATCATTTCACATTTATTACGTACCCAAGTTGAGGCAAAGCATCGCCAAAACACCCACCCTGCCCGCTCTAAGATTCTTTGGCGATGCATATCGTCTGACCACTTATCGGGGCCGTCAATATTGCCGGTATTGGTTCTGCACAGGGTTCATACAAAAAACAAAACTCATACATCCTCTTTTTGTCGGCTGCTACGCCCATCAACGATACGGGTCTTTTGTATGGCAAAGTGGGTTACACCGGCGCAACGATAAAAGCATCACTGGCAGGTAGTTCTGACAGCCAAACCTATGGGGGTTACTCATTAGGTTTAGGGTACAAACAATATGTTACGGGTAATTTATATGGTTTTGTTGAAGCCAACTACTTTAACTATGGCAATACAACCAACAGAAATTCAGGCTTCATTTTAGGTGTTCCCTACATTGAGACTGTTACAACCAACGCAAACGTTTACAACGTGTTGGTTAGTGTAGGTTATAAATTCTAATGAAATTGGGGTGGTAACGTCACCCCAATTTAACGCTTTGTAATTTTAAGTTTGAAATGGTATGTTGACCTTTAGCTTCATTGTGATTGCTATCTATCTCATTATTGGTATTGCATTTGCCTTTAAAGGTCGGCTTGCTTTTGGGGTAAAACTTCAAACTGCGCTTTTAGAACATACTCATACCGTACCGCAATAGAAAAAGACAATTTTTACTATTTACCCAACAAACCTAGATACCTAACTCTTGTTATAGGCATTACAGGCATTCCGTCACATGCATATTCCATAAAGGCTTCTTGTATGGTGCCTGGCTTAACAGACGGCCATTCATCATCATCGGGGCTTTGTTTTTTTAAGTCGTAGCTTTCAATTAACGTGCCTTTGGCCCACGCTAGCTCACAAAACTGCATGGTTAGTATGTTGAAGACCTTTTTTTCACATTCATATAAAGTAAGCGTAACCACTGACCGAAATGCTTGGTTTTCTTTTGTTGCTCCAGGCAAAACGTAATTTTTTATGACACGTACAATTGCAAACTCTTTTTCACGCTTGATGCTGTTTGCATCAACGTAAGCCGAAAACTTAGATGTATATTCAGACTCAACCCATTCTTCATTTGCAAGTAATGGGCTTGAAACAAAGCATAAGCTTGCAATAATTAGCCATCGCTTGCGTTTACTGATGCTTGCAAATGGTTTCATTGAAGCGGCCTGAAATGAATTGATTTTAGGGGTTGACTTAAGGAGTGGTATTAAGAGGTGTTTTAAGGGGTGTTTTAAGAGGTGTTTTAAGAGGTGCTTTAAGGGTTGCTTTTAGGTGCTTATTTTATAAGCGCCACTGTCTCACCACATGACACAGTGCCTCAGTCATAATTAAGTGCAATCAGCGTGATCATTTGTTTTTCCACAAACAAATTAATTTGCAATACAATTGCTTTAGTGCATTCAGACATGGGCCGGCGCCCATACCAACCTGCCCTTCCCGGGCAAGGTGGTTCGCGAAAGCGAATGTGGCTCTGTAAAGGGCAACCAAACGGGTAGCGTCGGCCCTCATCTTTTGTTGAGGGCTTTTTTTATTTACGGGTTTTTTACAACCAACTTGCCAACCCGGGCGTCGCGCCCAAATGGCTAAACAGGAGCATTGCTATGTCTAAGTCAAAGATTACTCAACCCATTCCCGCCAGTTCTTTGCAGTACCGCCCCCGTGATTATTTTGCACGTTACGATCTTCAAGCTGATTTACTGACTAAGGTAAAGGGCCGCGCCAGACGCGAGTTAATTAAACAAAGCCTTGAAAATGGCGACCTTGAAGACTTACCTGATTTTGTGACCGATGTCGCGCTTGGAAAAATCAACCGGCAAATGATTGGGCTCATTCACCCAATGTTCATGGGGGGTGAATATTTACCTAAAACCAAGCCGGGCGAAGTTGAGATTGCTCGCATCAATCTTAACTCGACAACTTACGATGTTGCCGTTATTTATGCCCGACGTGTCGGCCAACGTATTCATTATCGAATGGTTGATGAATATGACGGAGAATGGCTTAAAACAAAAACCACATGCACTTCTACTAAGCCATTAACAATGGGCGATATGGTGAGTTTCTTTATTAATGCGTGGGATTTATTCAATTGCCTTGAGAGTAATTATCAAAACGATGTAAAAAGTATGCTCTCTTTCTTTAACGGTGAGTCTGAGTTTTACCCTTATTTTGATTCAGAGCTTAGAGGTCAAGTGATAGATCGTTTTTATGAAGAAGATGAAGATGATGAAGATGATGAAGATGAAAGCACTGATGATTAAGGTGCTGATGAGTTGGCATTGTTGTTTAGCCATAGTTTAGTCAACTGCGGTGCTTTTTCTGCGCTTATTTGTAATAGTCTGGCCCGCTTTAAAGGCTGGGGAAAGTTACACCAAATTGCCGCCCCCAACGCTTTCGTTAAAGCGGCTAAACAGGAAGCATAAACATGATATCAACTTCAAACTCTACTTTTTTATCTGCCGTTGAACCAACTGTTCAAGCCAAAGTTCAAACATTTCGCTTTGGCTCTTCACCCGATTTTGAAACGTGTCTAACGATTCAAAAAACACCCTTAAAAAATGAGCTTTTTGAACTCAAGTTTGAAACAACGTTTGCAAAAGCAAAAGACCCACAAGGTCGTCAAGTAAAGGCACAATTCTTTTTTAGTCAAAACGAGCTTATTGAATTGAGTCAGCACATTCAAAATGCAATCAACGATCAGTCTTTAAATTCAGATCCGCCCCCTGTTTCAGGTGCGGGTCTGTAACCTGTTCGTGTACCGTTTTGGCTGTATATATTGGTAACGCCTTCTGGGCTCACGGTTGTTTAACCTGTGCGATTACCCTGGCTGTTATACACCACATTGGTGGCGTTTTAATTTAAGGGGCTGTTTGGTAAGTTTTTTAGAAACGTAGATGTAACTGGCAAAGGTCGTAGCTTTTAGTTAACGCGCCTTTGGCCTAATATGCGTTATTTTTATAACTTGTGGGTCAAACATTCGGCATAATGACAATAAGTACTTACTCATACTTCTGATTACACCTATCTCATAAAGGCTTAGAGTGGCATTTTCAGCACTCATTTCAACTTACCACTATGTCTGCAAACACACTTCAAAATGAAGCTCGTTTGGAAAATTTCTTCCAAAAAGTTATTGTCCATGCTTCCAACTTCTTGCACAATAGCTGTGACATGGTATCGCTAGTATGTAGAAATAAAAGTTACTTCAAGATTGGTAAATTCAACGTATGACCTTAGAAGATCAACACGCTGACCGAAAGTCCCTTCGCACTGTCATCGGCAAGTCGGCAGACTGGCAGGCGCTGGCGCAAGACTGTGTATGTTTTGCCAACGGTGCTGGTGGTCGCTTACTAATTGGCATCGAAGACGGTGAGTATTTTCCGCCAGCCGAGCAATTGGTGCCCACAGATGCGATAGACCGTGTCCGTTAGCGTGTAGGCGAACTCACAGTAAATGTACAGGCATTACCTACCCTGCAGCGCGCTGCCAATGGTGGTGAGTTCATTGAACTAATAGTTGAGCGTTCCCCTGGCGTGGCCTCCACCCGTGATGGTCGTTATTTTTTGCGAGTGGGTGATACTTGCCAGCCAGAACTGGGGGATGATGTTCTTCGTCTGGCTAATGAACGCCCTGGTCGGCCTTGGGAGGCAATGGAAAGTAGCGTTTTGCGAAGTGCGGCCGATATTGGCAAAGTAGTTCGTATTGTGGGTGGCATTCGCGCATCTAGCCGAGTGAAAGATTCGGTCAAAGAGAAAAGCGACACCGAATTGCTAACGCATTACGGTCTTACCGCAGGCGATAATTTAACCCGCCTAGGTGTTTTGTTGTTAGGCGTCACCGCGGATCGCCGTGCATTAGGAACGGCGCCTTTAGTGCAAGCTATTAAATACGACGAGCAAGGCCAGAAGATAAACAAGTGGCTGTGGGACGACTGCGAGATGTCCCCCGTAGAAATGATCGATGCTATATGGCGCGAGGTTCCCGATTTTCGAGAGAGCTACGAAGTGGCTGAAGGACTATATCGGCGCAGTGTGCCCGCATTTGACGAAAAGGTGGTGCGCGAGTTATTGGTCAATGCGCTAGTGCACCGCCCATACACCCAGCAGGGCGATATTTACCTCAACCTACACCCGCAACAGTTAGAGGTAGTTAACCCTGGCCGACTGCCTCTTGGCGTAACGCCGCGCAACATGCTGCATGCAAGCCGCCGTCGCAACGAAGGCTTGGCACGAGTTTTTCACGACCTGGGACTTATGGAGCGTGAAGGAAGCGGCTTGGACTTAATTTACGACAGACTGCTGTCGCAGGGTCGCCCAGCTCCAGATATTGAGGAGGGTACAGATTGAGTTAAGGTGACCATTCAGCGGCGCATTGCCAAGCCTGCGGTTATGCGACTGGTGACCCAGGCTGATGCACATTTCCAGCTTACACAACGTGAGCGTATTACTTTAGGTGTGTTGGCTCAGACCGAGGGCATGACTGCCAGAGAACTGGGCGTAATGCTCGAAACCGGCGGTAGTGATGGTCTTACACTGTGGTTGGGTCGCTTATTAACCTTTAACCTAATCAATACGATAGGTAGAACTCAGGCTATGCGATACTTTGTTAATCCGACCTTGCTGAAAGATGCTGACCTGAAACTAACTACTACGTTGGCACGCATCGAACCCCACCGCCTGCTTGAGTTGATTAGGGAAGACTTGCGACGTTACCCGGCATCATCAAGTGCTGACGTTAACCGTCGTATTGGAGTTGAAATTTCAATCAAGACATTGAAGCGTGCATTAGACCAATTGGTTACTTCAGGTCAGGTCAGCTACACGGGTGAGCGCCGCTGGAGGCGATACCATCTGGTTGCTTCAGACGCATAAAGGACAAAAGGCTGGCAATCAGCATTTAAAATAAACACAAAATGCCAATGAAAAACATAAGCCATTGATTTTATTTATCTTTTTATAAAAGACAAATATAACGCCTGTCCTTTATAAGTCGTCAATCTGTCTGATAAAAAGTGGCCTTTAAAGCCAGCGCCTCAAGTCATTATTGTGTACCGTGTGTGGTTGCCTTTACTGTCACGTCTGGTGATACAGCGACCTGCCAATAATGGTGTTCCTGGGGCTTTCTTTCCTTACAGTACCAATTTTCAAAGTACAAGTAGCTTTGCAACCCGCTCTGTTACAACTAGGCTCACCATGAGTTTTATGTGAGGTTAAGCCAGGCTTCATTAATAGCTTTTCCGTTACGCTCGGTTATTCCAACGTTTTATAGAAAGCTACGGCTAAAATCTTACTTTAGCTTAATCTGAAACAATGCCTGAATCTTGGTATGCATATTCTTTAGATCGACATTGAGGGCATCGGTGCAACGAATGGGGTTTATAACCTTCGTTGCGCTCAGGCTCTACCCAGTTGCCACCGCAATTGCAGTCGCCTTGTATTTTCTTGATCAACTCAATCTCATCATCGTCCCACTGATCGCCGCCTCGTGGCCAACGTTTACCTTCTAGAAAAGCTTTGATTTCTTCATGTGCAAATCGTTGAATATTTTCAGTTTCAATACCTGGAAAAAACACAGAACCATCATCACGTAAAACGGCATTTTCGCGCCCTGGTTGCCCGGGCACATCTGAGTCTCTTAATAAAGGGCGAGGAATAATTGTCGACGCGCGATTAGGCCTTGGCGCATGTCGAGGTTATCCTGCTTAAGTGTCTCACCAAGTGATACACCTATTTGGCATTCCCCCATATTCGTAGACGCTTTTCATAAAGCAGTTTGACGTCTTTCAAACTCGTAAGGACTGATTTGTTGCAAATTATTGTGTCGACGTCGACACTCGCTAGTGTGCTCAGTTATAGAATCAAATACGAAAAATTGCAATTTCTTTTACAACCGCTTAAAATGTGTACACAATGATTCACAAATATAGGGGTTGCATTATGGAAACAACAAAAGTGGGCATACGCGAGTTTCGCACCGACTTGGCAGAGTACATTGCTTCAAGCACCCCAGTAGCTGTCACACGCCACGGTCAAACGGTTGGCTACTTTATTCCAACCCGAGGGCAAGCTGAAGCTGATTTATCTGCATTAAGAAATGCCAGTAAAACTTTAGACAAACTACTAGAAGCTCACAATGTTGATGTTGAGTCTGTCGTTGCAGACTTTAAGGCCACACGCAAAAAAAAGTAAAATTTTGCACCTGATCTTGCGTATGCTGAAGCAAGAAAATAGCTGCCTGCATTATTGACTAAACTTGGTGTTGATGCCAGTGTGGCAATGCATCTGCTTGATATGATTGAAGATGTTGTTGTACCAATTGATGTCGATTTTTATGAAGGTATGCAGCAGCAGGCATTGCTAAGAATGGCTGTACGTGATGTGAATGACTGGCCAGTGTTAGCTTGTGCAATGACATTAGAGTGCCCTGTATGGACGGAAGATACTGACTTCTTTGGCACGGGATTCGCCACATGGACATCTGACCGCATTGATTTGTATTTTGTATAAAGTAATCACCAGCTAAAGATTTTCTTATAAAAACACAATCTCTCAAAGTAAAATTCATCCCTTTAATTTTATGAAATTCTTCAAACATAAAGTAAGATTTAACATCATACATAAGTCAGCTTAAAAGCAGGCCCAGGTAACCGCTATGAGAAATACAAAACTTAGACCGACAACTGTAGGTCAAGTGTTGACTATAGAATTTCTACAACCCTTAAACATTGAGATCAGTCAGTTGGCTGATGCAATGGGTGTTCATAGAAACACCCCTACTTCAACCACAACTCTGTGCCCCCCCCTGCTTCAGGTGCGGGTATGTAACCACTGCGTGTACCGTCTTGGCTGAATATGTTGGTAACGCCCTCTGGGCTGACGGTTGTATAGCCTGTGCGATTACCTTGGCTGTCATACACGCCGTTGGTGGCGTTGTAATTTAAGGGGCTGTTATCGTAGTTTAAAGGGCTATTGTCATAGTTTATTGAGCTGTTGTTGTAATTCAACGGGCTATTGGCGTAGTTAAGTGGGCTGTTGTTGTAGTTCAATGATTGTGACTGTGCCAGCGCTGTGCTGCTTGTTAATGCACCGAGTAATGCACCGAGTAATGCACCCAATATTAATGCCGTGATTGTTGTATTTTGTTTTGCATTCATGATTAGACCTCACCCAAGGTTAGCTTAAAACATTGTGTTCAATGCAATTGATGTGTGGCACCGTTTTAATAAGTTTTGTGCACTTGCCGCTAGGTTACTGGGCTGGGTGTGTCACGAGGTGATACAGGGGGCTGAATTTTTAATGCGGCTTGATTTGGCAATCATCTATAAAACAGACAAAAAAGCACTAAATATTGTAAAATTCAGACAATTCAACGGGGTTTAGCATGCCAATCAAACAAGAAGTAGACACAGTGCTGCCTGAAATTGTCTTTACCGGTCAGGGTGACAACGCCTTTGATCGCCATGTTTTAAGAATGGTGCAGCACCAAAAGCTCAAGAAACTTTATCAAAGCGTTTACACCAGCAATCTTCAAAGCCCAACAGAGTCTATCGTTATTCGTAACTGGGCAGACATTGTTAGCCACTTGTTACCCGATGGGGTTTTGAGCTATCGCAGTGGGTACGATGCAAGGCCAGTAGGCGGTCGTATTTACATCACACGGGGCAAAACACCTCGCACAATTGAACTATCTGGCCTAAGCATTAAAGTCATACCCGGTTCATGGGCAGTTGAAGGCGATGTTCCCTACAAAAATCTGTTCATAGCTAGCCAAGCTAGATGGTTACTTGAAAATCTTGCCTCCGGGCGTGCAGTGGGTGATCGAATCATCTCGCAGGCAGAACTCGAAACAGAACTTGAAAAGATACTCGCAATTCGGGGTGAACACCGCTTTAATGAGTTGCGGGACAACTGCCGTGAATTGGCTATTAAACTTGGTCGTAAAAAAGAATTCACCAAGCTTGATGCTTTGATGGGTGCATTGCTTGGCACTCACGCAAGCGAAAGTCTACATAGTAGTTTGGCGATTGCCCGTGCATCAGGTCGACCGTATGACCCGACACGGCTTGAACTATTTGATGTTCTGTTCAGCCACCTTCAAACAGAGACCATGCCAACCATTCTTGATGCGGCTCAGTTTGGTTTAGCGCGTGAAAACTTTGCTTTCTTTGAGGCGTACTTTTCAAACTTTATAGAAGGTACAACTTTTATAGTCAGTGAGGCTGAAGAGATCGTTTTTGAAGGGCGAATCATTCCTAATCGGCAAGAAGACTCTCATGATGTTTTAGGAACCTTTCAAACTGTGATGCAACGCCCTTGGCGTGATGAACCCGCCAAAACTGCAGATGAATTTTTAAGTTGGTTAAAAAATGTTAATGCGATCGTCATGCGTTCACGCATTGACAAAAACCCGGGTGAGTGGAAAGACCTCAACAACCAAGCCGGCGCCACGTTATTTGTGCCGCATCAACTCGTACAAGGTACATTGCGTGAAGCTTTTGAACGCATTAAGGCGTTAACAGACCCCCTTGCACAAGCATTGATGACTATGTTTGTTGTAACAGAGGTTCACCCTTTCAGAGACGGCAATGGAAGAACTGCAAGGTTAGCCATGAATTGTGTGCTGAGTGCAGCCAACCATTCTCGAATAATTATTCCAACAGTTTTTAGAGAAGATTATTTACTTTCTTTAAAGAGCCTGTCAAACCATGCTGACCCAACCCCCTATTTGAGAGCCATGACACGCATTCAAAGATGGACATCAGCATTCGATTACGATCAACCTCGGCAAGCACTCTATCAAGATTTAACAGGTTGTAATGCTTTTGAGGAAGATCTGCGCAATTTCAGACTCATTTTTCCGAATTAATGTGAATGCTTCATGAAAAAAATATGCCTACAAACATTTGCCATTGCTTGAGTTTACGCAAGCTTGCAAAGGGTTTCATCAACACGTCTACTTCAACCACAGCTCAGTACCGCCCCCTGCTTCAGGTGCGGGTATGTAACCTCTTCGTGAACCGTCTTGGCTGTATATGTTGGTAACGCCCTCTGGGCTGACGGTTGTATAGCCTGTGCGATTACCTTGGCTGTCATACACGCCGTTGGTGGCGTTGTAATTTAAGGGGCTGTTATCGTAGTTTAAAGGGCTATTGTCATAGTTTATTGAGCTGTTGTTGTAATTCAACGGGCTATTGGCGTAGTTAAGTGGGCTGTTGTTGTAGTTCAATGATTGTGACTGTGCCAGCGCTGTGCTGCTTGTTAATGCACCGAGTAATGCACCGAGTAATGCACCCAATATTAATGCCGTGATTGTTGTATTTTGTTTTGCATTCATGATTAGACCTCACCCAAGGTTAGCTTAAAACATTGTGTTCAATGCAATTGATGTGTGGCACCGTTTTAATAAGTTTTGTGCACTTGCCGCTAGGTTACTGGGCTGGGTGTGTCACGAGGTGATACAGGGGGCTGAATTTTTAATGCGGCTTGGGTGAATGGTTTTTATGTGCGGGAGTTGGCAGTGATTTGCCGTTGGCGTGCAACGCTTAACTTCGATATTGAGCTAAACCAAAATTCCATGCGTCACGCATCTGTGACAATAGCAACTTAGGAATTCTTTCATCGAAATGAGCCGTGCGCAAAGTATCTTGCATGGCTTGGGTAATTCGACCTAACACTACCTCAGGGTTGGGAACACTGCAAATACGTCGCCCAAAATCAATGAGTTCATTTAGTGTTGGGTAACGCTTCGTTTGGTGCCGACCCGCAAACATTTTAATTGCCAAGGTTCTATCTTCTAATAATGGACCACCCTGATACTGAGTGTATTTGTAAATGCTTGTTGTCACCACATCAAACATCGGTGCGAGCCAAATGTCACTTGCTGAGCGATACAATACGCCAAAGTTCTTCAGGTGCGCGTCACCATTTCGTACCATTACTGAAAAAGCGACTTGCTCAAAAAATCGATGCAGATTTTCACTATGCAAGCCTAATTGACGAAGTAGCTCGGCAACACGTTGATAACTACCCTGATATTTTCGGTCTGACAGCACGTCACGTACTCGCAAACCTGCTAATGCAGCAATGTCTTCGAAACCTAGCCTTTCAACTTTCCCATCTTGACCCAAACCAATATCAAAGCGATCTAATACTAACATTTGACCGTCGTCAGAAAGATCAAAGATTGGTGTCAGTATTCCGGCACTGCGTGCTGCACTCAAGCATAAAAATTCGTTTGCTGCCAAGCCTGGGTAAGATTCGCTCGCAGCCTTAACAATCAGTGATGGAATCGGTATGGTAGGCCTATCGGGTACCATGATCTTAGGTTGCATTCCGGCAATACCTGCACCAGTGCTTAGGTAGGCTGCCACCAATTCACTGAACACCTGTGGCGTGTATGAAACCTTCAACAAGTCAGCTTTATTTATTGCTTGCGGTAACACGGCTGGCGTGGTGCCAGGTATACCGTACCCGAGACGACCTATACCGTTTTGACCCATTAATGCCAATAAATGCATGGGTGTCATGGGTTGCTTGGGGAATAATTCACGAATGCGCATGTATAAATCGCCTTCGGGTAAGTTTTGATCCATCGGGGCAAACAAATCACCATCTTGCCAAGTCAACTTGACCGACGGTTGCATCAACAGTGCCACTTCAGATTGATGATCGTTAGCACTGACATACCGAAACTCAAATCTTGATGCCTTAATCAACTGCCCTGCAAACTGCGAGCCCCCAATTGACACATTCAGTTCTCGAATTTTTTCAGGTAGCATCGTCGTCGTCTTCTTGAAAGCGTTTGGCTACATCTTCTGCTGATGGTAGACCTGCCGGCTCAAGCCCCATGACAAGCTTCAAAGCTGCCATGACAGCCATCAAAGATGATACGGTTGTGTCTTCGCCAGCTTCTAAACGGTACACCACTTCGCGTACTTTGCCAGCTCGATTAGCGAGCTCAGTCTTACTTAAGCCAAGGGCTTCACGTCGCATACGAAGCACGTTACCTAATTCATCAGGCAGTCTAATATTGTCAGTCATAACTTGCAATATACGCTTAAAGTTATTTTTTTGATAGCTATAGCTTACAAATTGTTGCAATTATTAATAGACGGTTTCAGGTCTTAAACAGGCAAGGTAGTTGGCAAAACTTAATTTCATACTAATCGGGAGTTGAACTCCAGATTAGTATGAAATATTTAACTTCAATATGATACCTAGACACATTCTTACCGAACTCAAGACTCAACTGCCTGAATACCCGATCGTTAAGGTAACAGGCCCCTCAATTATTGAGCTACTTGCAAGAAACTGTAGATAACCGTGAAGCAATCACTCAGTCGCTCGCAGGTCGAACGGGTATTTTGTAATGAGCCCATTCAAACAAAAAAAAGTCTAGTATGGCCAAATTAAAACCTTTCTAGAAAAAAAAGGGAACCTGATTGGTGAAAATAACATACACATTGCGGCACACGCGATCAGTCAAGGTCTAATATTGGTTACAAATAATTTGAAAGAATTTGAACGCGTTCCTAAGTTGGCATTAGACAATTGGGTATAGTAGATTCACTTTAACGTCATATCAAGAACACTTATTACAAACATGATCGGACCATACGACACCAACACACTGTTACATGTATTTTTTTTGATCGCCATTGTGGTCGAAGCCATGACTGCGGCGTTGGTTGCGGGTAAGCGAGAAATGGATTGGCTCGGGGTATGCCTTCTGGGTTGTGTCACGGCCTTGGGCGGCGGGTCGATGCGTGATTAAGATGAATAATCACGCCAAACTATATCTTATATTGGCGTGAATAACGGCTTTATTCACGCCAAGTGCTTTTGTTAGGCTGACGAAACTTTTCGCTTGAATAAAGTTTTCAACCGATAGCCAGTTTTGAATATTTTCTTAACGCACCTAGTTGCTTGTATGCGCTGTTCGTTTATGCATTCATTTCAAGCAGCACTTTGATGTGTTGTTTGACCTGATCTAACTGAGCTGCCGTGACTTTTGACTTGAACTTTGCTTGGCGTTGTTGCCAGTCTAATGATTTCATTTGGTCTGACAACACAACGCAGGGTGTCGAACCAGATTGAACAGCCACTTCAAATGGGTAGCCTTTAATTCTTGTTGTAACGGGGCAACAAACGGCTAAGCCAACTCTACCATTATATGAAGCGGGGCTAATGACTAATGCTGGGCGATGGCCTGCTTGTTCACGGCCTGCTTGCGGGTCAAATTCAAGCCACACGACATCACCTGAATCGGGTACATAATTACGAGGCATTAAAGTACCTCTTTGCCAACACTTGCGCCAAACGACTCTTCTGCATGCATATTTTCTGGCGTGATGCATGCCAGCATATCGTTAAGATTCAGTTTTTTTTCAACAACAGGCTCAATAATAATTTTGCCTTTCACGACATGAATGTTAACGGCTTGATCTAATGAAATTTCTGCAAGACTCATAATTGAACTGGGTAACCGAATAGCGGGGCTGTTACCCCATTTTTTGATGGTTGCTTTCATGACAAGCCCTTAAGATCTCTTTTAAAGTATATACATTGTAGACACATATTAAAGATCAGGGGGTTGTGAGTCAAGCAAAAAAAAGACGACTTTTTAAATAAAATATTTAAAATCAACGTCTTCACACGAAGTTCAAATCAAGTTATTAAGTTTTCAACCGATAACCAGTTTTGAATATCCAGGGCCTCTCGAAGGGAGTAACGATTAATACGCTTGACATTTTTTCGTTCTGGCAACAGAATGTCTCATTAATGTTACACAGTTATGCTTAATAGTTTACTAATGAGTCATTTTTATGGTTAAACCTATTTCCCGTCCCTTTTCACAGTACGGCCTAGATGCGCTAGCGTTGCTGGGTCAGTTTATACGTGCAGCCCGCGTGGCCAAGGCAATGACCTCAATTGATGTAGCGACTCGCGCAGGTATTTCTAGGTCCTTGCTGCAACGCATCGAGCGTGGCGACCCAGGTTGCTCAATTGGTGTGGTGTTTGAGGTGGCCACGTTATGCGGGGTAAAACTGTTTGATCTTGAGCCAAGGCAGTTAAACGACCATTTGTCTCTACATCGAGAAAAAATGGCTCTGTTACCCAAAGCCGTGAGGCCACGTTCAAAGCAGGTTAAAGATGACTTCTGAAAAAAATACAAAATATTCAGAAGCCTATGTCTGGTTCTGGCTGCCCAACGCAACGCAACCGGTGGTTGCAGGCTTGCTCTCTAAGCAGGGCGAGCAGTTGGTTTTCAACTACGGTCGCAGTTATTTAGCCCGTCATGATGCCATCTCGATCTATGCGCCAGAGTTGCCACTCCGCTCTGGAATGCTTCCGTTGCTACCAGGGCTAAGCATGCCCAGTTGCATTCGTGATGCATCGCCAGACGCATGGGGCCGACGCGTGCTGATTAATCGCAAAATGGGCTTGAAAGTTGCAGATACCCCCCACGCAGAACTTGACGAGTTAACCTATCTACTAGAAACAGGCTCTAACAGAATTGGCGCACTAGACTTTCAGCAATCAGCGACTCAGTATGTGCCAAGGCAATCACAGCAACCAACACTAGAAGCTTTATTAACCGCTGCAGAAAAAGTCGAACGAGGCTTGCCCCTCTCGTCAGAATTAGATGGGGCGCTGCTGCATGGTACATCTTTGGGGGGAGCAAGACCCAAGGTGTTACTTGAAGATGGCCACCGTTCGTTTATTGCTAAATTTTCTGCAAGTACTGACCTCTATAGCGTGGTCAAATCGGAATTTATTGCCATGCGTCTGGCCGATGAGGTGGGGCTCAATGTTGCACCTGTGCATCTGCGCACGACGTTGGGAAAAGACGTTCTATTGATTGAACGCTTTGACCGTATAGGGTCTAGCGACGGTTGGTGCAGACGTGCCGTGGTGTCTTCGTTAACAATGTTCGAACTCGATGAAATGATGGCAGCCTATGCTAGTTACGAAAAGCTGGCAGAGATTATTCGTTACCGTTTCATAAAGCCCAAGCTGACCTTGCGAGAATTATTCTCTCGATTAGTATTCAACATTTTGTGTGGCAATACTGATGACCACGCCCGCAATCATGCTGCTTTTTGGAATGGAAATCAGTTAGCCTTAACCCCCGCCTACGACATTTGTCCGCAATCACGCTCAGGTCAGCAGGCTTCACAAGCCATGCTCATTAAGGGTGTAGACCGAACCAGCCAAGTTGGGATATGCATTGCGGCAGCATCGGTATTTCTGCTCAGTCAACAAGAGGCTATTGATATAGTCAATCTTCAGGTCAAGGTGATTGAACAAAAATGGCAGGCTATCTGTGATGAGGCAGCCTTAAGTGAAATTGACAGGGGTTTTTTTTGGCAACGTCAATTCCTAAACCCCTTTGCCTTTCTTAACGCACCAAGCGGCGTGTATGTGCCGTTCTCTGGTTCTGGCCATTAAATAGTCTAATTTTCAATGCTTAACCACCGATTTGGGTTATTAAGTTTTCAACCGATAACCAGTTTTGAATATCCAGGCCAGCGCGGCGAGTGCGCTGAACAAGAATAGAAATATCATGACAAGACTGGTGGTCAGGCTCACATCGCCTACGCCATAGAAGCTCCAGCGAAAGCCACTAACTAAGTAGACGACGGGGTTTAGCAAGGCGACGTCTTGCCAAAAGGGTGGCAACACTGAGATTGAAAAGAAGCAGCCGCCCAAAAAGGTTAAGGGCGTAACAATCAAGAGCGGAATGATTTGCATTTTTTCAAAGCCATCGGCCCAAATGCCAATGATGAAGCCCACCAAACTGAATGTGATTGAGGTGAGAACCAAAAAGAACAACATTAAAAATGGGTGTTCTATGCGTAACGGCACAAAGAAGCCAGCAGTTGCCAAAATAATTAGACCCAGAATTATTGATTTGGCAGCCGCAGAGCCTACGTAGCTGAGCACAATTTCAGTGTATGAAACGGGTGCAGACAGTAGCTCGTAAATGGTGCCAGTAAATTTGGGAAAATAAATACCAAACGAGGCGTTTGAAATACTTTGCGTAAGTAAAGACAACATGATCAGGCCTGGCACAATAAAGGAACCAAAACTGACCCCGTCTATTTCTGGCATTCGCGTGCCAATTGCTGTTCCAAAAACAATAAAGTAAAGCGAAGTTGAAATAACAGGCGACACAACGCTTTGCATTAAGGTGCGGCGGCTGCGTGCAAGCTCAAACATAACGATGGCGCGAATGGCGTGCAGGTTCATGCTGACACCTCGCTTTTACGGTCAGCCACGAGGCTCACAAAAATGTCTTCAAGCGAGCTTTGGCTGGTATGCAGATCTTTAAACAAAATACCCACAGCGGTGAGTTCACTCAGCAACTCGGCAATACCTGCACGGGGGTTTTTTGCATCATAGGTGTAGGTTAATACGGCGCCGTCTTCAGACAACACCAGCCCTTCTGCATTCAACGCTTTGGGCAGCTCTGAAATGGGTTGTTGTAATTGCAGGGTTAATTGTTTTTTGCCCAGCTTTTGCATCAGCTCTGTTTTTTCTTCCACCAAAATCAGTTCACCGTTGGTAATCACGCCAATACGATCGGCCATTTCTTCGGCTTCTTCAATATAGTGGGTAGTGAGAATAATGGTGACGCCCGTTTTTTGTAGTTCACGCACCAGTTGCCACATGTCACGGCGCAATTCGACATCTACCCCTGCGGTGGGCTCATCTAAGAATAATATTTGCGGCTCGTGCGACAAGGCTTTGGCAATCATGACGCGGCGTTTCATACCGCCTGAAAGCGTCATAATTCGGCTGTTTCTTTTTTCCCAAAGTGAAAGAGACTTTAGGGTCTTTTCAATGAGCGCTGGGTTGGGGGCCCGACCAAATAGGCCTCGACTAAACGTGACCGTGTTCCATACGCTTTCAAAGGCGTCGGTTGATATTTCTTGCGGCACCAAACCGATCATTGAGCGGGTGTGACGATAGTCTTTTACGGTGTCGTGGCCATCAACGGTAATATGCCCACTGCTGGCCGTTGAAATGCCACAGATAATGCTGATTAAAGTGGTTTTACCTGCGCCATTGGGGCCAAGCAAGGCAAAAATTTCGCCCTGCTTAATATCTAGATTTATGTTTTTTAAGGCAGAAAAGCCAGACGCGTAGGTTTTTGAAAGTTCAGAAATTGAAATCATGGTACTTAGTGTAAGCCTTAGCGACGAAACGCTGTAGCAACTGGGCCCTAAGAAAAGGTCATCAATTCCTAACTACTCGTGCAACACGTTAATGCGCGCAACATACTTAGGCGTTGGCCCATCAACTTTATAGGGCAGCAAGCTGCTTATACGATTCATGATTGAACCCAACAAGCACTCGTATAGAGCCTACAGTTACAAAGTACGGGGCAGCCCCTTTGTAAAAATTTTAAAATAAGTTGCAAAGTGCGGGGTAGCGCATTACCTTTAAAGTACTGTCGTTAAAAGTACTTTTTAGTTCAAGTGATTCATGGCACTCAAATCTGATCATCACCGCTTGCCTTAATAAATTAGACGCAAATTAGACGCAATTGACTAACCGGAGACTGCTTTGGCCCTAAACCCTAAACTTGTTGAAATGTTGGAATCTGTGCGGGCGAGTGGAAGCCCCGCCTATCATCAGTGCACGCCCCAACAAGCACGTGAACTCATTGCTGCAAGCGCCATGGCGCTTGGTGAGGGGCCAGTCGTTCATGAGGTTGTTCAAATAGAAGTTCCCGTCAGGTGGGGCAATATTTCTGCAAATCTGTACCGAAGCGGGCCAACTGATAACGGTTTAATTGTCTATTTACATGGTGGGGGTTGGTGTCTAGGCACAATGAGTGATTTTGATGCGCTGGCACGGCTGCTGTGCCAACAAAGTCAGTGTGCCGTTCTGCTACTTGACTATCGATTAGCACCTGAACACCCCTACCCCTGCGGGTTGGAAGACGCACTTGACGGTATTAAATGGGCCTATCAAGAACGCAATTCGCTTGCTGGTGCAGAGGTGCCATTAATGGTTGCGGGCGATAGTTCTGGCGGTAATTTGGCTGCTATAGCGGTCAATGAACTGAATCAGCTTATTCCCATCGCAAAGCAGTTGCTGGTCTACCCCGTTACTGACTGCAATTTTGAGACCGAAAGTTATAACCAATTTAGCTCGGGTTACTTTTTGTTCAAACAAGATATGAAATGGTTTTTTCAGCACTATGCGCCAGCGACTGACTGGGCTGACGAACGCATCTCACCCCTTCGCAGTAAAAAGCTGCAAGGTCTTCCTTCTACTTGGGTAGCCGTTGCCGATCACGATGTACTGCATGATGATGGCGTCAAATATGCTCGCGCATTAAAGGCCAACGGTGTTGATGTCGATTTGCATGTCTACCCCGGTATGACGCATGGCTTCATACGCATGGCAAACGTCATTGATGTGGCCCACCAAGCCGTCTGTGACATGGGTCAAGCCGCACGTGAGACGTGCCAACGCAATCTTGGCGATAACGCCTAGTCATAACAGTAAACTTCAGTGTGGTGAGGGTGGCGTAAACGAGGGTGCTGCGTGTTAATTAAATAGATATGCATTCAGGCGAAATTAAATAATCGGTAGACATTCTTAATGGTAAATTATTAAGGCTATTTTTATTAAAACAACAGTATTTCTTATAAAATAAAGACTGATAAATAATGTCTTTAAGACAAATACTTTGAACCTTGGGGCTGTCAGTCAAACATGCAAAAGAACGACGCTTTAGACGCTATTATTATTGGTGCTGGGTTTGCTGGCATGTATCAACTCATTAGTTTGCGAGACAAACTCGGTTTGCGTGCACGGTTAATTGAGGCGGGTTCTGGCGTAGGGGGCACTTGGTTTTGGAATCGTTACCCAGGCGCGCGTTGCGACTCTGAAAGCCACTCATATATGTATTACTTTTCGAAAGAGCTTGTACAAGAATGGGAATGGTCTGAGCGTTACCCACAGCAACCTGAAATTTTGCGGTATTTGAATCATGTTGCCGACAAGTTTGATTTGCGTCGTGACATTGCATTTGATACGCGCGTAACGTCTGCGCACTTTGACGAGCAAAGCAGCCAGTGGGTTGTGCACACCCTAGATGGTGAAACACTGCGCGCTAAATTTTTAATTACGGCAGTGGGTTGCCTTTCATCGGCTAACGTACCCAACAACCCAGGGCTTGAAAATTTCGCTGGGCAGTGGTTCCACACTGGGTCTTGGCCCCATGAGGGCGTAGATTTTAAAGGCAAGCACGTCGGTATTATTGGCACGGGGTCAACCGGCATTCAGGCTATTCCTGTTATCGCTAAAGAAGCTGAACACATCACAGTCTTTCAACGAACCGCCAACTATAGTTTGCCGGCTAACAATGCCCCCTTAACTGAGGAATTTAAGCAGTACGCCAAGACGCACGCCGACAAGATCTACGAAGTGATGACAACCAACGGCAACGGGCATCCGTTTCGTATTTCGCCGCGTAAAGCCGTTGAAACATCTGAGGTAGACCTTGAAGAAATTTACGAAACGGCTTGGCAAAAAGGTGGGTTGCAATTTAGAGCTACCTTTGATGACCTGCTAACGAGTAAAGATGCGAATGATACGGCTGCCGAATTTATTCGTAAAAAAATATTAAATGTTGTTAAAGACCCCATTAAGGCTAAAATTTTAGCAGACATTGATCACCCTTTCGCAGCAAAACGGCCACCTATCGATTCTAATTATTTTGAAACTTATAACCGTGACAACATTTCACTTGTCAATCTAAGAGAAACACCGATTGAAGAAATTGTGGCGGCAGGTATCAAAACATCTGATCGAACATATGACTTAGATATTATTGTTTATGCTACGGGGTTTGATGCCATGACCGGGTCACTACTCAAGCTCAATATAGAAGGCTTAAATGGCCGTAAACTCAATGACGATTGGCGTGCGGGCCCACAAACCTACCTCGGGCTTCAAATACCGGGTTATCCGAATTTATTTACCATTACAGGGCCTGGTAGCCCGTCTGTGCTTTGTAACCTGCCGCCCGCCATTGAGCAGCATGTAGAGTGGATCACTGCTTGCATTGAACATATGCAGAAAAATCATTTGATGAAGGTGCAAACGACTGATGAGGCGAGTAAACAGTGGCAAATTGAAGTCGACCGCGCTGCGAATGCAACATTGCTACCTCAGGTAAAACACTCTTGGTACTTGGGTGGAAATGTACCGGGAAAACCAAAAGTATTCATGCCCTATGCTGGGGGGCTTCAGCACTATCGTACAATTTGCGATGACGTGGCATCTGATAACTACCGTGGGTTAATTTTTTCTTAGCTCACGCGTGATTTAGTGAATGCATCAGCTCATAGGCTCTGCGGCTTATGAGCTGATTTACTTTAGTGCTGATGATTTACTTGAGTGCTGCTGATGTACTTTAGTGCTGCTGATGCCCATTAAAATTCATACCGACAAATAGCGCTGCTTAACCTCATCGTTGGTATTCAGTTCTTTAATAGAACCATTAAAAACATCTTTGCCTTTGTCGATCACCACCGCACGATCGGCTAAGCCTAAACAAAAGTGTAGGTTTTGTTCTGCCAACACGATTGTGTTGCCAAGTGACTTAAGTGTCTCGATCAGTGTGCCAATTTTTTCCACCATAATGGGCGCTAAACCTTCACTGGGCTCATCAAGCAACAGAACGGTTGGGTTTCCCATTAACGAGCGACCGACAGTCAGCATCTGTTGTTCACCGCCAGACAACTGCCCCCCCATACGATCTTTAAGTGGTGCTAGCAACGGCAGCATGTCATAAACCCTTTGAATGGGCCAAGCGTCTTCGCCATTTGGGCCTCGCTTGTATGCAATCACCAAATTGTCTTCAACCGTTAAGGTCGGAAAAATTTGCCTATCTTCGGGAACGTAACCGATACCGCTGCGCGCTATTTTGTAAGAGGGAACACCCGTAATGGTTTTATTCATAAACGTGACTTTGCCTCGGCGAGTGGGAATGACGCCTGCAATCGCTTTCATCATGGTGCTCTTACCGGCACCATTTCGACCAAGCAAGGCTAACGTCTCGCCAGCGTAAAGATTCAAAGACGCCTCAAATAAAGCTTGGCTTGTACCGTAGAAAACATTGATATTTTCTACCGTTAATATCGTTGCACTCATGCCGCACTCACTTTAGCTGAGCCTAGATAGGCTTCAATAACAACCGGGTTTTTACGAATTTGTTCAGGCGTGCCTTCGGCAAGCACTTTGCCATATGACAAAACATGTATATTTTGAGAGACTTTAAAAACAATTTCCATGTCGTGCTCAATTAAAACGATGGTGAGGCCACCTTTTTTCCAAAGCCCGTGCACGGTGTCCATCATTTGTTCGCGCTCTTCGGGGCCCATGCCTGCTACGGGCTCATCGAGCAACAGTACCTTGGGTGACAGCACCAGTGCAAGCGCCATATCTAGAAGCTTTTGATCGCCGTGCGACAACACGCCGCTGACTACATTTGCTTTGGGCGTCAAGCCGAGTTGGTCCATCACTTCATAGGCCCGATCGCGGGTCGTTGCTAACGGAAAGCGACCGGCAAGGCTAGCTGATTTTCCTAAGGGTGAAAGCAGTGCACCCCTAAGTGACTGCTCGACCGTCAAACTTTTAAATAGTTTAGCAACCTGAAACGCACGACCGATTCCCATGTGCACGATTTGAGCGCTTGACTTACCAACGATGTCTTGACCGTCAAGCAAAATACGGCCTGAATCGGGCTGAAGCGCACCTGATATTAAATTAAAAAAAGTGGTCTTGCCGGCACCATTAGGCCCAATGACAGCGCAAAGCGAATCGCGCGGAAATTCAATTGAAACGTCGTTCGTCGCGACAACCCCACCAAATGACTTGCGTAAATTTTCTATTTTCAGCATTAAGCAGTTCCAAGCTTCGTATGGGGTAAGCCGCCATACGTTTCCCAGCCGACACTCGCCAACCAACCACAGTCTATGGGAAGACAAACCCCCGTAATTGCACTGGCTTGATTTGACAGTAAGAAAGCAATGCCGTTAGCCACTTCGTTTGTCTGTACCATGCGGCCTAAGGCCGCTTGCCGAACCAACAACGCCCGATCACGATCACCGCGATCAATTGCTGCTTGAAGGGCGGGGGTTTCGGTATAACCAGGTGCCACAGCATTGACTCTTACACCGGCATGACCCCACTGCCCAGCAAGGCACTGCGTAATAGATACGACAGCAGCTTTTGCGGGTGCATAGGCGTGCAATGGCACACCGTTGGTTGAAGTGACAGAAGCGATGTTAACGATCGAACCCCCTTTTTGCTCAACCATGTGAGAGCCAAAAACGGCGCAACACAAATAGGTACCACGCATGTTTGTATTGACGACGGTGTCCCAGTCTTTCATGGCAAGCTGATCAGGGTCTTGACGTTTTTGAATGACGCCTGCACTGTTTACCAGGCCGTCTATTGCACCATATGCAGTGATGATTGCAGCGAGTGCGCCCCGAACAGACACCTCATCGAGTACGTCAACCGACAAGGTCAATACGCCCAACGTTTTTAATGCTGGCGTATGAGTTTTGTCAGGCAAGTCTAAGCTGACAACTAGATGCCCATCGGCATGCATTCTTTGAACAACGGCTAAACCGATACCACTGGCCCCGCCTGTTACCGCGAATACTTTTTGACGACTCATGATTCCACCTTTTTGCTCGTTAGACGTTGCCAACCCTGCACAATAAAATCGGTTATGCCGTGCTTAAAGACCAGCGCAAACAACAAAATGATCGCGCCTAAAGCTAAGCCATGGTGTTCAGTAACTCGCGTAATGACATCATTGAAGACGAGTAACAATGCAGCACCCAGCACTGGGCCGATAAATGTACCGACACCGCCCATTAACACCATAAATACCGCTTCACCCGACATGGTCCAGTATGTAAAGTCAGGGAATGCGCCTGACACTAACAACGCCATGATGATGCCGCCCATTCCACCAAAACTTCCTGCCAAAACAAAAGCGTAAAGTTTAATACGCCACACGTTTATACCTAAAAATTTCGCGCGATCAGGGTTATCTCTCACCATACGCAATGTGTAGCCGAAGGGCGATTGCAAAATGTATCGCATCAACAATAGAGCGACTACCCCCACGAAGACAGAAAACCAATACAGGTCTGTCGGGTTAACCAGGTTTAAACCAAAAAACGGGGGTCTCGGTAAACCGCCCATTAAACCTTGATCTCCGCCTGTTAAAGATGTCCACGAAACGATGATGCTGTGAAAAAGCATTTGAAACGCCAGTGTTAAGAAGGCAAAATAAATTTCTTTTAGTCGAACACAAATCGCCCCCACTACCGTTGCAACCACCGCACAAAAACCGACAGCCAATAGAAATGCAATGGGTATGGGTAATGCAAAATGCTGCATGATCAAACCAAACGAATAGGCGCCTGCACCAAAGTAAAGGGCGTGCCCAAACGAAACCATGCCACCGAAACCAATCAACATATTCAGTGAGGTGGCGAATATGGCAAAGGCTGCTAAACGAATACCAAAATCAACGACTGCTGAAGAGTCTGAAAAAAAGGGAATGAGCACCAAAATCGTTAATGTAATGGCTGCTATTGAGGCCTCTTTGGTAAATGAACTTGTGTTCATTAGCGGCCCTCCTTACCCATAATGCCACTGGGCTTAAGCACTAAGATCGCTGCCATGGCAACGAACATCACACCTTCGATAAAAAACGGAAACCCAATCGACCCAAATGATCGAATCAAACCGATCAGCAACGCCCCCACCAACGCCCCACTGACTGAACCCATGCCGCCGATGACGGTCACAATGAATGACTCAATCAATATAGAAAAACCCATGCCAGGTGACATCGATCTGACAGGTGCTGCGAGCGCACCTGCTAAACCGGCTAAAGCCCCACCAAAAGCAAACACACCTGCAAAAATTAAACTAGTGTTCAGACCCAGTGCAGAAGTCATAGAAGGGTTGACTGCAGCGGCACGAACGATTTTTCCGATTTTTGTTTTGTTAAGCAGCAACCATAAGCCTATAGCCATAGTTGCAGAAATACCAATTAAATAGATGTAGAAGACGGGAATGACACCGCCCGCTAAAAATACGGGTGGCTCTTGAAAGTAGGCTGGCATACCCATTGACTGGAATTCCGACCCCCAAATAATTTTGACTGCATCATCTAAAATCAATATAAATGCATAACACACTAGCAGCTGCATGAGCACGTCTGCGCCGTAGACTCGCCGCATGAAGAAACGCTCAAAAAACAAACTAAAAAGACCAACCCCAACGGCGCCCACAGCCGTTGCAATAATAAAACTGTCGGTCAAACGAAAGGCGCTTAATGCGATGTAAGCACCCAGCATGTATAGCGAACCATGTGCAAAATTAACAATACCCAACACACCAAATATTAAGGTCAACCCCGTGGCGACTAAAAATAGTAAAGAGCCCACAATAAGCCCCGTGCTGGTCTGCGTGACGAGGCACGACAGCGATGTCACGCACTCTAATAGGGCTTCGGTGTCCAAAGTTGTCTCCTGGGGTGGGCAAAGAACAAGTAGAGTGGGCAATCAGGAGTCTGACTGCCCAGATAGATAAATTAATAAATGAACAAGCGTCTGGCTAGGAAATGAAGCCCTTCTTAATCATCCACTGTTTCTCAAGTTCAAGAATGGTCTTCCAATTGCCTATGTAAGGATTTGGCATATAAGGCTCTTGAGGTTTGATATCACCCCACGCAATCGCGTAATCTATAATCGTATTGTCTAATGCGCGCATCGTGATCTCACCATTGGTGCCAAACGGTGACTTAATAGTCATACCACGCAGAGCCTCTGACATCTTTTTAGTATCAGTGCCATTTGTTTTCTTGATTGCAGTAAGCATAAATTCGATACCGACAGCATTTTGCCAAGACCAATTTAGCGGCATTGTTTTAAATTTTGCCATGTAGGCATCACACCATGCTGCGTTTTGTGGGGTCTTTGGAATAGACTTCAAGTACCGATTGCCTGAATGAACGTTGGGTGGTACGGCCTTAATCGCAGTGAGCACTGAATAGTCAGCCATATTCACGCCAAAGAATTGGCGGTCTTTCATCAAACCATAGATACTGGCTTGGTCAATAAACGAGGTTAAGTCTCCGCCCCACAAACATGAATAAATGGCCTGTGGCTTGCCTTGTAACAAGCGTGTAATGGGCTCACTGTAGTCGGCTTGAAAGAGTTTGGGCCAAACAGAGTTAATCACTTCAACGTCTTTGTTGAAGTACTTGAGATACTCAAAAAACTCTTCAGTTGTATCTTTACCGTACGAGTAATCAGGCGAAATGCTCATCCAACGCTTCAGGCCTTTTTCTTTTGCTACTTTGCCTGAGTAGTCGCCACCAACAATCGCGTCATGTATGCCTTGACGAGCTGCCCGGAAGCCATTTGGTATACGCATTTTGGGGTCGGCTGACAGTGATGAGGTCTCAGAGCATGTGTGCATGACCAAGACACCTAAATCGCGAGCGACCTCGTGTACACCAAAGGCGCCTGAAGAGGCCTCGGCATCAAGAATCATTTCGCAGCCATCACTATTGACTAATTCACGCGCGATACGCGAGGCTTCATCTGGGCGGCCCTTCGAATCACGTATTATCAACTCGACAGGACGGCCATTAAGCCCACCTGCCGCGTTAAATGCCTCGACGCCCATGGTGGCTGCATTACGAGAGGCCTCGCCAAGCATGGCGACCCGACCCGACAAGATTGTAGGCATACCGATTTTGATGGGCTTATTTTGTGCGAAAGAAATGCTGGGCATGCCAATGGTGGCCAAACCAACAGCGGTTGCAGAGCCGGTAATAATTTGACGGCGTTGCTTTGAAGCAATGGCCTGTGAACGTTTTTGCATGTTTGTTTCCTTAAGGGTTTTGATGATGAGGTTTCGACTAAAAAAAGTTTGCATCATTAATTTTTAAACTTTCGCCTCAACATACAAAAATTATTTTGTCTCGGTTTTATTTCTTCATTAAATTTATAGTAAGGAAACTCTTAAAGAAACGTGGGAAAACCCTATGTTTGCAAGCAACTTATTTTTAGTAAGCTTTCACGCTTAATAGAAGATGCCTTCGCCTTTTATTGGGTGGCGTAGTTATTTTTTAGATGACTTTGTTATTTATTTAAGTTCATAACAACTGAGCACGACTATTTTGTGAATAGAACACTAAACTACTAGTGTTTGAACTCACAAAAAAAAACGAGACGCCCAATGCTTAAGCTAGATAACCACCTTTCTGGTCGCCATTTTCTTCATATTCCAGGCCCAAGCCCTGTGCCTTCTCGTGTACTCCGGTCGATTAGTTATCAAACAATTGACCACCGTGGCCCAGAGTTTGGTGTGATGGGTCTTGAGGTTATTGCGGGTATTAAAAAGATATTTCAAACTGAGCAACCGGTCATTATCTATTCGGCATCGGGTACAGGTGCATGGGAAGGCGCAATGGTCAACGTACTCAAGCCAGGCGACCATGTGTTGTTCTACGAAACGGGTCAGTTTGCAAATTTATGGCGTGCCTTGGCGCAACGCTTAGGTTTGCATGTTGAGGTTGTAGGTAAGGTTGGCCAAGATACTTGGCGCTGGGGTGTTGATGCATCAGTAATTGAAGCGCGTCTTCTTAAAGATACGCAGCATGAAATTAAGGCGGTATGCGTTGTGCATAACGAAACATCAACTGGGGTGACATCAAATATTGCTGCCGTGCGTCAAGTGATTGATGCCGCTAAACACCCTGCTTTGCTCATCGTTGATAGCGTGTCCGGTATTGGTGCGGCCGATTACCGCCAAGATGAGTGGGGTGTCGATGTTACGGTATCAGGTTCACAAAAAGGGTTAATGTTGCCACCTGGTTTGGGCTTTAATGCGCTGTCTGAAAGGGCAATTGAGGTCAGTAAAGCGAATAAAAACCCAAGGTCTTATTGGGCGTGGGACGACATTTTAGAATCTAATAAAACGGGCTATTGGCCGACAACCCCAAGCACAAATTTATTGTACGGTTTACACGAAGCCCTAGACATGATGCAGGCCGAAGGTCTTGAAACTATTTTTGCACGCCATCAACGTTTGGCAACAGCATGCCGTCTAGCAGTTGACGCTTGGGGTCTTGAAAATCAATCACTAGATAAAGATTGTTACTCACCCATCTTGACTTGCGTTGCCGTACCTGAGGGTATAGATGCCGACAAGCTGCGCAAACATGCCCAAGAGAAATTCAATTTATCGTTAGGTACAGGTTTAGGAAAAATTAAAGGTAAAGCGTTTCGTATTGGTCATTTAGGCGACTGCAACGAATTAAGCCTGATGGCAGCTTTATGTGGTGTTGAGATGAGCCTGGGTTCTATGGGTTTTAAACCCAAAGCAAGTGGTGTTGTGGCAGCACAAGCGTTTCTTGCGTAGTTGCAATTTACAGTATTAAATACATTAATTCTTGAATCCACAATTTTTGGAGGGGGTCGTGCCATGAGTAAGAATGCTGCACAAGTCATCATAGAAGTACTTGAGTCTGCCGGTGTAAAACACGTTTATGGTGTGGTCGGTGACACGTTAAATCACATCACTGACGCCATTTCAAAAAGTAGCATTCAGTGGGTTCATACGCGGCACGAAGAAGTGGGGGCTTTCGCAGCGGGTGCTGAGTCATACATGAGTGGTGTCTTGGCCGGTTGCGCCGGCTCTTGCGGCCCGGGCAGTTTGCATTTAATTAATGGTGTTTTTGAAGCGCACCGCAACCATGCTCCGTTGATCGTCATTGCCAGCCAGCTTGACACGATGAGCCTGGGCTTAGATATGCCTCAAGACGTCGATTTTAAAACCGTTTTTTCTGATTGTTCTGTCTTTTGCGAACAGGTTTATAACGCCGAACAAGCCAGACGCATTGCCGTACTGGCCTGTCAGGCAGCGATTAGCAAAAGAGGCCCTGCCGTTATTATTTTACCGGTTGATATTAGCAACACTGAAGTTAAAGACAGCGTTCCCTACTCTGTTCATTTTCCTAACCCCGTGCGTCGCCCTTCTGATGACGAACTTAAAGAAATTGTTTCGATTATTGCGCAAGGTAAGAAGGTTGGTATTTATGCCGGTGCAGGCTGCCAGGGTGCACATGACCTGCTAGTGACCTTAGCTGCAAAAATTAAAGCGCCTATTGCGCACACCTCTCGTGCCAAAGATTTTGTTGAATACGACAACCCTTACAACGTGGGTATGACGGGCTTGCTAGGGGTTCACTCAGGCTTTCATATGATGACCGATTGCGATACCTTGTTGCTACTTGGTGCTGATTTCGCCTGGGGTCAGTTTTATCCGCAACATGCCAAAATTGTTCAAATCGATCGCGACGCCAGTCGACTCGGTCGCCGCCACCCTGTCACGCTCGGTCTAGAGGGTGATGTGGTGGCATCGTTAGAAGCGTTGATTCCGCTCTTACAAGAACGCACAGATGACAGCTTCTTAAAAGAATGTCTTGAAGAGCGCAAGAAAACTGAGGGTACGCTGCTAGCAGAAGAAGAAATCGGTCACGGCAGCGTTATACACCCACAATATTTAACGAGTTTGTTAAGCAAGTATGCCGACGACGATGCGATTCTTGCTGCTGACACCGGCACCAGCATGGTTTGGGCTTTAAGACACTTTAAAACCAACGGCAAGCGCAGAACGATGGTGAGCTTGCGACACGCAACGATGGCTAATGCCATGCCTCAGGCCTTAGGCCTTAAGAAAACCTACCCTAACCGACAGGTCATTTCCTTGTCGGGTGATGGTGGCCTAGCCATGTTGATGGGTGATCTCTTGACGATTCATCAAGAAAATCTTCCTATCAAAATCGTTGTCGTTAATAACGGTGCGCTAGATTTTGTTGAAATGGAAATGAAAACCGAAGGCTTGTTAAATAACTACACTGACCTGAAAAACCCCAGCTTCGCCAAGATCGCTGAAGCAGTGGGCCTAAAAGGTTTTGAGGTATTAAAAGCGGTTGACTTAGACCAAGCGGTGCAAGATTTCTTAGCGCACCCCGGACCGGCACTGCTTGATGTTCATACCAACCGCTACGAACTGGTCTTTCCACCCAATATAACGGCAACTAATGTGGTTGGCATGGCGGCTTATAGCGTAAAGGCGCTTTTGGGGGGGCGTTATCGAGACGTAGAGGGCGTGGTCGAGAACACAGTTGAGAACTTAAAAAATAAGTTTTTATAAGCCAATCTAGAAACAAAAAACTGATCAGCAAAGCTGATCAGTCAGTCTTATAAGCCAAGACAGTTTGCAAAAGGGGCAACGGCTATCGCATCATTTGATAACCGTTGCCCTTTAGCTTTACACCTTATTTTGTCTTTAGTTTTGGTGATGACGCACTGGTAATTGTGTCTTAGCCAATAATTTGACCCCCGTCATAGCCGCATGCAATACGACCTAACGCAATGCGCAATTGGGCTTCATCAATTTGGCTTGTATCTATCTGCCCCGACGTATCTTGACCACGTGCTAAGAGCGCTTGTATTTGTTGTGGTGACAGCAGCGGTAAGCTGGCCCAAAAACCTTTAGCCAATTGTTGTGCCAACTGATGGTCAGGGTGGTTAGCCTGCTCAGGTGCGCGCCCAATTTCGTACATATGTGTAACGGCTTCCCAAGGGGCGCGTTCGGCGGGTAGGCGGTTCCAGATGTCTGGGCACTCTTGGGCCACGTAAAAACGATTTAAGGTGTCGAACAACTTAAAACGATAACCATTGGCGAGCAGTAACGGCTCAAATTCTTGCCATGCGGGTTCACCTTTACCGGGTGTTACGGCCTCTGCCACAATAACGCGGGGACGAAAGCGCTTCCAGTCGTTACCTTCAAGCACTGCACTTTCAGCGCCTTCCACATCAATCTTTAAAAAATCAATTGTGTCGATCTTATATTTTTCACAAATTGCAGCTAGGGTCATCATCGGCAATTGCATGCTGCGATAGTGTGCCCCAAAGTCTTTGGCTGATTCAGCATGATTTTGAACGGTGGTCGAAAAGCCATGCAAGCGGTCTACATGAAAAAAATCAACGAGCCCGTTTTCACGGCCAATGAGGCCTTCGTAAACTTGATCGCGCGGCCGAACTTTTGGGTACAACGCAGCGAGCTCAGGAATCGGTTCAGCGACGAGGCCATTCCAACCTCTTTCATAGAACCAAAGTGATACGTTGTCTGCGACGGGGTGCCCTGCCCCGACATCAATGTAGAAGCCCTTTTCTTGCCCCGCAAAGGCAAGTGCCAGGTGGTAGTCTTCCATGTTTTGGGTGTATGACAGGGGCATTTTAAAATCTCAGTGTGTGGGGCAAATGGCCTCATGCCAAGGTGCATAATGAATGCTACCACCAGACACAATTTATATTTTTTAAATTAGATTAAATATTTCGCAGATATTTAACGCGCCCTTTACAAGGAGTTTTTATGACTGCAAGCCCTGCTGATCAACCCATAACGGGTGCCCAAGGTGTGGCGCAAGTGATTGCCGCCCAAGACAATGCTGTGGTGTACGGTATGCCGGGTGGCTACACCGTTCAGGTTTACGACGCCCTACACTTTTTGCGTGATCGCGTACGAACTGAATTGGTACGCGAAGAAGCGTTTGCCACCGTGATGGCTGAAGCCAAAGGCAGGCTCACTAACCAGCCTGCTTTCGTGTTGGGTCAAGGTGCTTGGGTTTTAGGCAATGCCAGCATTGGCATTATGGAAGCACACTTAGGCTGTTCGCCCATGGTGATCTTGGTAGACGCCACTGACGGTGGCGCTTACTCTCATCTGGGCCCTTATCAGGCGGGTGCGGGTGGCTATGGTGCTTATGACTTGGCTGCGGCTTTAAAAGCCATCACTAAACAGACGTTTGTGGCCTTAGACCCCACGCAAGCAATTCAAATGACTCAGCTGGCTATTAAACATGCCACAACGGGCGAGCCAGGCCCTGTGGCTGTTGTGTTTCACGGCAAGTCACTGTTTGATCGAGTGGGTGGTGTGGGCCAACCGCCGCTGGGGCCAATTCATAAAGCGTTGACCTTTCCGCCCCCTGCCCCCTCACCTGTGGCGCTAACAGCTGCTCAACAGTTAATCGCTGAGAGCCATAAACCCGTGATTGTGGTGGGCAACGGTGTTCGGCTGGCGCAAGCGCACGTTGCGCTTAAGTTATTTGCCGAGCAGTTGGGTGCTCCTGTTGTCACGACCCCCGCAGGTAAGGGTGTCTTTCCTGAAGATCACGATTTAGCGGGTGGTGTGATGGGGGCATTTGGGCATGAGGTGGCCAACGATATAGTGGGTCAAGCTGATTTGATTATTGCGGTTGGTACCAAACTCGGTGCATCTGATACAGCCAACTTGAACCCTAAGCTCTTGCAGCCAGGTCGACAAAAAATAATTCACTTAGATGTTGAACCCTTGAATGTAGGCTGGACACTGTCTGTTGATGTGGGCATTATTGCCAACGCGCGGCTAGGGCTTGAGGCACTGGCCACGCAGTGCCAAGGCACTTCGTTTGAGGGGCGCCAGCAAATCGTTCAAGCACGACAACGCCACGGTTACTTTGATCGCCAACCCACCTCAAAGCCAGGTGAGTTTAGTGGTCGTGATGCGGTGGTTTTGCTTTCACAACATTTGCCTGACGGCTCAATCGCAACCTGTGATGCCGGTGAAAACCGACTTTTTATGCTGCGCGATTTTCAATGCAAGGGCAGCACAAGTGTGTTGCAGCCCAATGGCGGGGGTGGTATGGGTTATGCCGTGCCCGCAGCTATTTCTGCGGCGCTCAACACCAACACGCCGCAAGCCGTGGCCGTTTGTGGTGATGGGGGTATGTCAATGACCTTACACGCGTTGATGACGGCGATTGAAACCCGCGCCAATCTTTTGGTTGTCGTTTTAGACAACACCATTTTAGGGTGGGTTTATAACGGTCAACGAGATCGCATTATTGCTTCAGAGTTGCACCCCTTTGACTACGCAAAAATTGCCGCAGCGATGGGCTGTCATGCGGTATCTACCGACGACCCTGCTGTGTTTACACTTGAACTGCAAGCAGCGATCGGTCGCAAAGGTGTCAATGTTTTGGTTGCCAAGACGACACGTAGCGATCGCTATCAAGACGTCATGGCTTCGCTTAATAAACAAGATGTTTATGCCGTGCCAGAGAAACCTTGAACGGCTTAATGTGAAATACTGAAGCGATACACGTTGTTAATCTTAAACAAATAAATGTTGCTTTCAAATAAGGAACCATCACATGTCTGTTATTAATTACATCACACAAATTCAGTTTGGGTATGGCGCGATTTCAACTCTGCAGCAAGAGTGCAACCGCATAGGCATCACCAAACCTTTGATTGTGACCGATGCCGGTGTCAGGTCTACGGGCATCGTTGACCTGGTTTTAGCGCAACTTAATGGCTCGAGCGCACCCGGCATTTATGATCAAACGCAGCCTAACCCTAACGAAAAATCTGTGCGTGCCGCGGCAGCGATATATCGCCAAGGTGGTTACGACGGCATTATTGCAGTGGGCGGTGGTTCTTCTATTGACTTAGCCAAGGGTGTCGCCATATGCGGTACCCACGAGGGGCCGCTTCGTAGTTTCGCGCTAATTGAGGGCGGGCTTGGCAACATCACCGCGGCCGCAGCCCCTGTTATCGCTATTCCCACCACCGCAGGCACGGGCAGTGAAGTGGGCAGAGGCGCTATTCTTATCTTAGAAGATGGCAGGAAAGTAGGTATCATTTCACCCCATATTGTGCCCAAAGCAGCTATCTGTGACCCCGAGCTCACGCTTGCTCTACCGCCTCAATTAACGGCCGCAACGGGTATGGACGCCATTGCCCACTGCATCGAAACATTTCTATCACCGGCTTTTAACCCCCCGGCTGATGGTATTGCTTTAGATGGGCTCTGGCGCGCTTGGTCACACATCGAAACGGCCACAAACGAGCCCTCAAACAAAGAAGCTCGCTTGAATATGATGAGCGCGTCAATGCAAGGCGCACTGGCTTTCCAAAAAGGGCTTGGCTGTGTGCATAGCCTGAGTCATTCTCTGGGTGGCATTAACCCTCGCCTACACCATGGCACCCTTAACGCCATTTTTCTGCCCGCCGTGGTTAAATTCAACAGCACAAGCCCTAGCGTCATGGCAGATCAAAAGTTACAACGCTTGGCGCAAGCGATGTCATTAAGCAGCGGGCAAGATGTCGCCCCCGCTTTGGCAGCCATGTCTAAAAAGCTAGGACTACCAAGTGGTTTGGCCGAACTATCAGTCACAAAAGATATGTATGCCCACATTATCACGGGTGCATTAGCAGACCATAGCCACAAGACCAACCCGCGCGAAGCCAGCGCAGCTCAGTATGAAATGATGCTGAACGAGTCGATGTAGGGAATATCGTAATGGCCTGTTTGACAACCGCAGAAGCTCAAGGCGTTTAAAAAAGGTTCCAACTAACCATTCTCTGTCGCACCTCTTGACACACTGACACCCGTATTGTGGTGACTATCTGTCAAGAGGGGTTAAATAAAATGCGTACGATTACTCAAGGCATGGCCATCGTTGCCTGTTCCTTTGCTTTGTTGGGCTGTCAATCAGCAGGCCAACACATGGCTGATGTTCAAAGCGGTATGACGGGACAAAATTTGTCAGTTGGTAAGGTACAACGCGAAATTCGTGTTGGCATGTCAGGTGCTACGGTCACTGAGGTTTTAGGTTCACCCAACATTGTCACCACCGACGAGCAGCGCCGAGAGGTTTGGGTTTACGACAAAATCGCCACTGATCGGGCGTACTCGGCCAGCAGTGGTGGGGTGTCAGCATTATTTCTAGGGTTTGGTACAGGGTTCGGTGGTTTAGGCGGTGCAGGCACAAATAGCAGCGCAGGTGCAAGCTCTACCTCGCAACGCACACTGACCGTCATCATTAAATTTGGCACCGATGGTTTGGTTCGCGATTTTGCTTACCACCAATCTAAATTTTAAGGGTGACCATGACAACTTCTTCACACCGTAAAAGTTTTGGTTCGACTGCAAGTGACCCTTCCACTATACACGGAACACATGACTCGACAGCTATGGCTGCTGTTCATTCCAAAATCAACACACCAAAGCATGTACCCAACCCAGTTAGACGTGCGTTATTGATCTTACCTATTGCGTTAACAGGATGTGCAACAACCGTTCCACCCGATGCATTCACAGTAACGAAAGCTTTATTAGACCAACGTCAATTGCAGTCGCGTCGGTTTAACGGCATCACTGAAGAATCGGCCTTGGTTTCAAGTTCTAACGTCTTGCAAGACATGGGTTACAACTTAGAGAACAGTGAAGTCAGTTTGGGTGTGCTTACGGCCAACAAACAACGCGATGCCACAGATGCGGGTGAAATCGTCGGTGCTGTCGTATTAGCGCTGCTGTTTGGCGTGAGAGCGCCTGTGAGTAAAAGCCAAAGCATACGGGTGTCACTGGTCATTCAGCCTGCAGGCAGCGAGTCTGTCATTCCTGAGTTTTATGCTGGTGCTGCCGTTTCAAGCCCAATTGATGCAGCCAAAAAAGCGGTTAAAAAAATGCCCAAAGCAGATAGCAAAGCTGTGATTGATGTCGCGACTAAACCTGGCAATTATGTCGTTCGAGTTACCTTTCAACGCGTCGTTACTCGAACAGATAACAGCGTTTATGTGGAAACGATTGGTGATGCCGAAATTTATCAAGAGTTTTTCGACAAGCTTTCAAAATCAGTCTTTATCGAGGCGCAGCAAGTATGAACACGCTATTTAAAATACCCGCCAAATTATGTATGTTGATGATTATTTCACTCACACTTGGTGGTTGCGTGGCAACCATGAAAGACCAAGTGCTCGACACTAATAGCGAAACCCAGTTGCAAAAACGCAGTTACCAGACCCGGGCTTTTGATACCCCTGACAAACAAAAAGTTTTACGTGCGGTGATTTCAACGTTGCAAGATTTAGGTTTCATTATCGATCGGGCTGACGCTACGCTTGGCAGCGTAAGCGCCACCAAGCTTGATTCGTATTTGTTGAAAATAACGGTTACCGTGCGCCCCCGTGGTGAGCAAATGCTAGTTCGCGCCAATGCACAATACAACATCACCCCCGTCGAAGACCCAAAGCCTTACCAAGACTTTTTCAGCTCATTAAGTAAGTCACTGTTTTTGCAGGCGCAAAATGTTGATTGATAGTGCTCATGATTGAATACCGTTGGTGCGTAATAGCGCAAGCGCATTAAGTTCTTCATTCACAACATCATTTAAAGTTTCAACATGCCAAGTCATAATTATATTAATTTTGCTATAAAGCGCAACGGTCATTATTCTGACCGCCGTTATACCAAGTCCCTATGTGTAGATGATTTGTTTATCTTGGATTTACCTCACTTAACCTATTGATAAGCACAATCTAAGCTCAGCGATACAACTTCCCCATCTGCTTAATCGACTGCTGCACTTTGTCGCGCAAGCTTTTGGGGGT
>Ga0335398_10001320_pt1 | contig 42718 bp, 30 predicted proteins | sample BON03_FD_205742 | JGI IMG/M metagenome (GOLD analysis project Ga0335398, IMG submission 205742) | Freshwater microbial communities from Lake Bonney liftoff mats and glacier meltwater in Antarctica - BON-03 (spades assembly) (version 2) | ecosystem: Environmental > Aquatic > Freshwater > Ice >... | reverse complement strand
TTTCAAACCAAGTACAAAAAGGTATCCCCGGCTATGAAACAGGGGCTCGTGAACCAAATCTACCCCTTGGAGGACCTCCTGTTAATGAAGCCCTTAATGTTTACCATAGATTAAATGCCCAGTACCCTTTTTTGGATGTATGGTTTAGTGAAAAATTAATCGCGATGTCCCGCAGGAATACCATTACCTTTTTCTTACCATAGCTTCTACGGCCCCCAGCAGGTAGACCAACGGGGCGTTCCAGTTGATTGCGATTTCGTTGGAGGCGTAGGAGCAGTCGTCATCGGTAAAGGCTTCGTCGGGCAAATCAGAGGTATAGGTAGTACACTTGTCCTGCTTATCCGGATTTGGGCCGCCAGATAGTAGCCCAGGTACGGGCTCAGCTACGCCATCAGCAATGGAGGGTCGATGGTGCGGGTGCATGACTTGCTTGTCGCCAAAGCCCGTCAGAAACGAGTAGCCCGTTCCGTTCCGGCCCAGCAGATAATCGAGGTTCATAAGGGCAGCGTTGAGGTACTTTTTGTTTTTGGTTAATCGGTACGCCTGCAAAACGGCCACGCCCTGATTGGCTGCCACGGCGCTACTACCCCACACGTAGTCTGACTTTCTGTGCCCCATTACGGTATTCAGGTAGTGTGAATCGGTGCCTTCAATTAGAGAATCGGCTGTGGCCACGATTCTTTTGCCCAGCATATCCATGTCTCTTTTTATACCAATATGTCTTTGAATATAAGCTTCCGCAGGTAACTCCGACGCGTGCCGCAAAAGCGAGTAATAGCCCAGCAGCCGTACTTGGGCCCAGGAAGGGAGCGGCATCTTATCGTTGGGGTACAGATTAACTTCTGTATAGTAGATTTCGCTACGGGTGGTGATGTACAGCTCGCAGGCCGCCCAGATGAATTCGTCCTCCAACGGGCGGTCTCCGTATGCTCCTGTTTTTATGCCTGGATCAAAGGTTTGATTCAGCACATTCTGGTCATACTCTACGTCGGGGTTCACTTTCGCCCAACCCCAGGCGTGCTGCGCGGCAATCAGGCAGCTATCAGCCAGACCAGGAAGCTGCTGATCGTACCGTTTGTAGACTCGGCTCGCCTGTGCCATCACGGCCGTAAAATCCAGAGCGGCAGCCGTACTCTTTTGGACTACGTAACGGGTTTTGACTGCTTCGTGGGGCATAATCATCCCGTCGAATGAGGCGTTGGTAAGCTTATGGTACACGCCACCGTCGGTTGGATCCTGCATGGTAAGCATCCATCGCAGATTCCAGAGTACTTCGTCCAGTAAGTCGGGTAGTTGGTTATTACTTTCAGGAATGTGCAGGTTTAGTTGATCATAGTATTCTGGAAAATCCTCGTAGGCCGACAGGAGTGTACCCATCGTAATACCCGAATTGACAATATACTTGTTATAGTCCCCGGCATCCAGCCACCCGCCCGGGCTGGAAATGCTGGTTCTGGCCGGGCGGCCCGGTCCTGCCGCCGAGGGGTGTATTTTTACATCTGTATCCGGGTTACCCGACAGCCTCGCCCACTTGCCCGCGTATTTCTCGTTCAGGGGCATTGAGAGCCGCTGATAATAATACCCCTTGATGGCGGCTTTAGAAGCGGCATCATGGACGTTGTTATTAATTTCAAAAGGATAGGAAGTACCTATACCAAGAACTTCCACCACATAAGTACCGGGCTGGGTTAGGGCCGAAAAATCGGCGACACGAGTAGTCTTATCCGAAAATGGCGAATGACGACTTTCGCCCAACTTGCCTTTGAAGAGCACCTTCTTTTTTCCGGGCTCATGAACGGTAAAGATACCTACTTCGGCCCCCATTACTATTGCTAATTTAGGTGCTTGTGGGTAAAACCCCAGCTGATTAAGGCGGATGGTCTCGGTAGCAATTTGCGCCTTTATACTGAGCGGAAATAGAAAAATACAAAAGATAGCTACGCGTACGAGTCGTTTCATGCGTGGTGTTTTAGTGGAAAAGAGGTCTAAACGCCAAAGCTACTATCCCCATGCCCCTTCCCGAATAGCTAACGCCAGCCGGATCATTCCGTACTCAATGCGCTCGCCCAAGAGTTCGAACAGGGGCGTCAAAGGATCTCCGGGCTTTACATTCAGTTCTTTGGCTCCGGCCAAAATTTCCTCATACATACGATCCGAAATCAGTGATCGCAAGTTGATATCGTACCCTTCGCCCCGGAGTTTTACCAGGTGCCCTACTACCGTGGAGGTCGTCAGGCCGCGCTGCTGGGCGATGTCATCAATGGTAAAACCATCCTTGTAGAGTTCATGGGTTTGGATGAAGGTCATACCCTTTACCACGCGGGTGCCGGGTTTGGTATTTTCCTTCGCAAACTTCACAATCTCTTGCACGAAGGCCTCACCGTAGCGGCGGTACTTTTCGGCACCCACACCAGATACCGCCTTCATCTGGGCCTCCGAAACGGGGCGCTTTTGGGCCATTTCCGAAAGGGTAGCGTCGCTAAAAATAACGTAGGGAGGTACGTTGAACGCATCCGCCATCCGCTTTCTCAATAACCGGAGCTGTTCAAACAAGGCATCGCGGATGATCTCCTGCTTGGGCTTTTCCTTCGGAACGAGTTCTTCTTCGCGGGCTTTGCGTTCTGCGATCGGAATAAACTTCACGAGTTCGAGCTTGCGACCTTCTTTCAGGATCTGCCAACTCATGGGGTTGAGTTTAAAAGCATGAGCTTCGTCGTAGGCAATATCCATCACCCCCGAGTTGAGCATCTGCCCGATGTACTCCACCCATTCTTCCCCGCGGAGGTCGTTGCCGACACCAAACGTAGGCATCTTGTCGTAGCCGTGATTGAGAAGGGTGCGGTTGCGGCTACCTCGTAAAATATCAATGAGCATACCCATCGCCACGCTTTCGCGGCTGCGGGCAATAACCGACAGTACTTTTTGGGCAAGAAGACTACCATCAAAACGAGTACGCGGATTCTGGCATACGTCGCAGTTGCCGCAGTCTTGCTCCACGGCTTCGTTAAAGTAGCTTAGCAGAATACGCCGCCGGCAGAGATCGGCCTCGGCGTACTGCTTCATACGGTTCAGCTTAGCTCGTAGTAATTCTTTCTGCTCTTCTGGTTGCTCCGAGTTTACGATCATGTCTTGCCGCATGATGATATCCTGGTAGCTGTAAAACAGCACGGTGTCGGCCGGAGAGCCGTCACGACCTGACCGGCCAATTTCCTGATAGAAGCTCTCTACGTTAGGCGGGAGATTGTAGTGAATCACCCAGCGGACGTTGGACTTGTCAATGCCCATTCCGAAGGCAATAGTGGCTACGATGATTTGGATATCATCTTTCAGAAAATTCTCCTGCACCCGCGACCGCAAGGCGGCGGGTAGGCCTGCGTGGTAGCATTCGGCCTGGTAGCCTTTGTTTTGTAGCATAGCCGATACCGACTCAGTTGTTTTTCGGCTGAGGCAATAGATAATCCCGGGTTGTTTGGGGTGTTTTTGCAAAAAATGCTCGATTTGCGGCAGGCGTTTACGGCCCGGTAGTACGGTTAGACTCAGGTTGGGGCGGTCGAAGCTCGCTACAAAAGTAGGAGCAGACTCGGCACCCAATTGAGCCAGAATATCCCGTCGGGTTACGCGGTCGGCGGTGGCGGTCAGGGCAATAACCGGAACCTCGGGGAAGCGCATCTTGATGGAAGATAACTGCCGGTATTCTGGTCGAAAATCGTGACCCCAGGATGAGATACAATGGGCTTCATCAACGGCAAAGAGCCTCACGTTCCAATCGCGCAGATGTTCCATGGTATTGCCCGAAAATAGTCGTTCTGGTGCAATATAGAGTAGTTTCAATTCCCCTAGTTTAGCTTTCCAAAGTACCGAATCCTGCTCGCTACCCGATTGCGATGAGTTGAGGTAGGCTGCTTCAATACCGTTGGCGCGCAGAGCTTCCACCTGATCTTTCATGAGGGCAATCAGCGGAGAAATTACGATTGTGATGCCTTCTTGTACCAGGGCGGGTATCTGATAACAGACCGACTTACCGCCCCCGGTTGGCATCAGTACCAAGCAATCCTCCCCTTTAAGTACCGTATCTATAATCTCGGCTTGCTGGGGGCGAAACGTGTCGTATCCGAAGTATTGTTTAAGGACTTGTTCTTTGGTAAGGGACATGGATAAATCTTGTGTTGGTAAGCCAATAGCCGATAGCCATTGGCCAACGGCTATTTAATATTTTTGCCTGAATAGTACCAAAACTAATCAATAGCTGCTTAAATTCCTGCGTTTTTCATTTAATGTCCATTTCTATTTTGACCACCATTTACTTACTTTTAGGATCTAATCTGGGAGATCGCCGGGCTCTGATGCAATCAGGCATTACCTTGATTGGTGAGTGGGTAGGCGAGATTACCCAGGTATCTTCGCTGTACGAAACAGCCCCTTGGGGTGGTATCGAGCAATCGGCTTACCTCAACCAGGTAGTTGAAGTAGTCACTGACCTTGCTCCCGAAGAAGTACTCCGGATAGTTCTGGATATTGAGCATGAATTGGGACGGGTTCGGTACGAACGTTGGGGAGCGCGGCACCTAGATATAGACCTCCTCTATTACGGAGCCTTGCAAATGGATACGGCCCGCCTAACGGTACCGCATCCTCGCCTGCACGAGAGGCGGTTTGCCTTGATTCCCCTGACCGAGATTGCGCCGGAGTTTGTCCATCCGATTTTTCAGAAAACGAATACGGCACTACTAGCATTCTGTACCGACGAATGCGAGGTCAGCCTATTTGAAATATGATTTTTACCCTTAGTATCACAATTCAATTCTTTAAACACTAAACCCATTACCCAAATCATGAATACAATCCGCTGGGGTATCATTGCCCCGGGCCGTATAGCCCATAAATTTGCTCAGGATCTACTCACCGTACAAGACGCCACCCTTTCGGCTGTTGCTTCGCGCAGTCTGGATCGGGCCAAAGAATTTGCCCAACAATACAATGCTCCGTACGCGTATGGTAGCTACGAGGAGTTACTGGCGTGTCCCGAACTGGACGTTGTATACATCGCTTCTCCGCACGTGGGGCACCATGAGCATACCTTACTGTGCCTAAAAGCCGGTATCGCGGTACTGTGTGAAAAGCCATTTGGCATGAACCTGGGTCAGGTACAGGAAATGGTAAGTGTGGCGCGGGATAAGAAACTTTTTCTGATGGAAGCCCTGTGGAGTCGCTTTATGCCTACTACCCTAAAAACCATGGAACTGATCAAGGACGGAACCATCGGGAAGGTACTGGGTGTCCGGGCTGACTTCGGTTTTAAAGCTATTTATGATCCGGCGGGGCGCTTGTACAACAAAGAACTAGGCGGCGGGGCGTTGATGGATATTGGTATCTATCCGTTATTTTGGTCGTACGCCATACTCGGTATGCCATCCACTCTGAAAGCATCGGCGCAGTTTAGCGATACCGGGGTAGATGTAGCCAACGGAATGGTACTGACGTATGACAATTGTGCCTTTGCTTTTCTGGACTCTACCCTGCTGACTCGTACCGACTGTGAGGCAATTGTGTACGGAGAAAAAGGAAGTATTCGGGTGCATACCCGCTGGCACGAAAGTACCACGCTTACCTTGGAGTTAATCGATCAGGAGCCGAAGCTATTTACCTTCGAACGAGAGACGAACGGATACGACTATGAAATAGAATCCGTTGGCAAAGCATTACGGGCCGGGCAAACCGAAAACCCGGACTGGTCGCTGACGGATAGCCACAACCTCATGAGCTTACTGGATCAGGTCCGGGAAGAAATTGGACTTGAATATGAAGGGTGAGCCAGTGATAGAATGACAGAATGGTTGAATGAGTGAATGATTTTTCGGTTCTTTACACTTCCAATTCTATCATTCACTCATTCAATCAATTAAAATTGACTACTTCTGACCGTTATTTACAGCGTGGCGTATCTGCCTCCAAGGAGGATGTCCATAAGGCCATCGAAAAGCTGGACAAAGGAGTTTTCCCCAAAGCCTTCTGTAAGATTGTTCCTGATACCTTAGCCGGTGACCCCGACTATTGTACGATCATGCACGCCGATGGGGCAGGCACCAAGACCTCGCTTGCTTATCTGTACTGGAAAGAAACCGGAGATGTGTCAGTATGGCGCGGCATTGCTCAGGATGCGGTAGTAATGAATACGGATGATTTGCTCTGCGTGGGAGCTACCGGACCGATGCTTCTTTCGTCGACCATTGACCGTAATAAAAATAAAATACCAGGAGAGGTCATTGCCGAAATCATCAACGGTACCGAGGAGGTATTAGAGATGCTGCGCGGCTTTGGGATAGAAATATACAGTGCCGGTGGCGAAACCGCCGACGTGGGTGATTTGGTACGTACCATCACAGTCAACAGCACCGTAATAGCGCGGATGAAACGGGCAGATGTCATAGATAACGCCAATATTCAGGCCGGTGATGTGATTGTGGGTATGGCATCCTACGGACAAGCTACTTACGAAACCACCTACAACGGAGGGATGGGGAGTAACGGACTAACGTCAGCCCGGCACGATGTACTGGCTAAGTACTTGGCCGAGCACTATCCCGAAAGCTACGACCCGGCAGTGGATGAGTCATTGGTATACAGTGGTACCAAAAGTCTGGTAGATACCGTGGAAGGTACGCCGCTGAACGTAGGGCAGCTGATTTTGTCGCCAACCCGTACCTATGCCCCCGTCGCCAAAGCACTTCTCGACGAGCTACGACCTCATGTACATGGCATGGTACATTGTAGTGGCGGCGCCCAAACCAAAGTATTACACTTTATCGATGAGCTACACGTACTAAAAGACAATCTATTTCCGGTACCACCTTTGTTTGCCCTGATTCAAGCCGAAAGCGGTACCAGCTGGCAGGAAATGTATAAGGTGTTCAACATGGGCCATCGCTTGGAAGTGTACCTGTCCGAAGCACACGCTACCCGCGTGATCGAAATTTCAAAGTCGTTCGGGATAGATGCTCAGGTTATAGGGAGAGTAGAAGCTTCGGATAGTAAAAAATTAACGATCCGATCGGAATTTGGAGAGTTTGTGTATTGAGGGGAACTAACGATATTGGAATGCAGAAACCCTGTTCAGCTATGGACGGGGTTTCTATTTTCATATCCCGATTGGGAATTTGTATCCTTATACCGTTTAACCCGAACCACTAATGCCGAATATTTTGGATTGATTTTCTTTATTTATACCGAAGATCATTTTCCCATTCATGTCCATGTAAAGTTATGCTGAGTACGAGAGTAAATTTGAATTGCTTTACGATCTGGGCGCTTTGGAGATCAAGATGCGGAGAATAAGGGGTAAAAAGTCTTTACCTATCCGCGCAAAGGAAGGATGCTGAACAATTCATCCGGGCCTTTGAGTAGGAGTATCGTGGAAAAGTGGAATCGGATTATGGTGTATCACCTTCCGGTGGAGTAAGTTCTAACGCAGAATTAGATTGTACTATTAATTTGGCTAAATTCATAGCTAATATTCTATATATCAATTATTTAAAAAAAGCTAACAGCTACAAACTAATAGCTGTTAGCTACTTATGAGAAAATAACCAAGAAATTGAAATGAAGACTAAAAAAGTAAAAAATATTCGGGTAGTCCAGGCAGAATTCGTTTCTGACGGTCCGCCGCGCGGATACACGTTTAGGATTCAATTCAATTCGATGACGGAACGGTACGTGACGTAGACTTTACTGCGCCTTTCTCCCGTCTCCGGGGTTACTACGCCCAATACCGTGAACCCGAAAGATTCAAAGCGTTCAAGATCGAGAATGACACCGTGGCCTGGGGCGAGAATTGGGACGTGATCTATCCCGTCTGGAATCTTTACACCAATAGTTTTCCCGTTTAAAACACCATCTTGAATTCTTGATTCCTTACCTACCCCCCCAAGATCCGCTTTACCGTATCCTGCATGGCGACTTTGAAAGCGTCGTCTTTGGCGATCATGCGGTATAGTTCAAGCTCTATCTTCCGCTGCTTGGCCATCACGTCGTCAAATATCTTCTGGAAAGCGATGTTGCGGTTCTGCTCGTCGGGGTTGTCGGCGTATTTTTCCTGGTAGTCGGGGTGTTCTCTCATGCTTTTGGCCAGGTTGATGAACTTCACCCGCTGTTCTTCGGGGGTAGCATCCCAGCCCTGAAACCACCGCTCGTTGAAACTGCGAATTATGAGATCCAGCGGATCTTCCACTAACACCCCATCGTGGGCACCGCGTGGGTTAGGGTTTTGTGGGTCCAGGCTGCTTTCGGCATCATCCAGTTCGATGGAAGCGTTGAGCTTGACCCGTTCCAGGCCGTAGGTGGACAGATCAACGGAGTTCAGTAGTTCGTCGAGCCCGTCTAGCACTACGTCTTTGATGGGTAGCTTCGGAATCAGGAATTTCAAATACCAGAAGAGTTTCTCCCAATCCAGTACCTCAAAGGGCAGAATCGCAGCCATTTGGCCGTAGATTTTTACAAAGTGTTTCGCTTTGATTTTGAAGTCGGCTTTATCCTTTTCTTCGAGCTCCAATTCGTGTTTAAACCGTGCTTCGCCTTTTTGGATAATCACATCCAATTCTTCGGCAGGTTTGCCCTGGAAGTATTTCACCACAAACTCTTCCACTTCTGCCCACTCGTATACACCTACGTCGTCCAGGATAGTTTTCAGCTCGTGCAGAATATTGACGTCCGTGGCACTATTCAGCGTAGTAGCCGTGTAAAATGGATCAAAGGCGGCTTTGATATCTTCGACGGAGTTGAAGAAATCCAGGATAAATAGGTCTTCCGTTTTCTTGCCTAATCTATCGGCGGCTCGGTTGAGGCGTGACAGGGCTTGCACGGCCAACACGCCCTGCAAGCGTTTGTCTACGTACATAGCCGATAGCTTGGGCTGGTCAAAACCCGTGAGGTACTTGTTGGCTACCACCAGCATCCGGTATTCGTCTGAATTGAACTTGTCGCGGGTGTCCTTCTCGGTAAAGCCATTCATGTTTTCTTCGCTGTACTCAATACCGTTGACGGTTTTTTTACCCGAAAATGCGATGGCTATTTTGAACGGATTACCCAGTTGGGTCAATTGCCTCTGTAAGGCGAGGTAGTAGCGGATGGCGGTTTCGATATTATGCGTCACCACCATCGCCTTAGCTTTGCCTTTCAGCTTCTTGGTGTTGACTACCTTGCTCACAAAATGGTCCAGCATGATCTCCGCCTTGGTACCTATTGTCTGCTCGTTGTTTTCCACGAAGGCCCTCAGCTTTTTCTGGGCTTTGGCGGTATCAAACAGCGGGTTGTCCTGAATAGACTTTTCTATTTCGTAGTAGCTGCGGTAGGTAGTGTAGTTGGCCAGCACGTCCAGAATAAAACCTTCCTCAATGGCCTGTTTCATGGAGTACAGGTGGAAGGGCTTAAACTCACCGTCGGGCTGTTTGACCCCAAATTTTTCGAGGGTATTGGGCTTTGGGGTAGCGGTAAACGCTAAATACGAAGCATTCCCCCGCATTTTGCGGGTCCGCATGGCTTCGAGGATCTTGTCCTGCCCGTCCTCCTCCTCCTCCTCATCGTCTTCATCATCTTCGGACTGAGTACTACCCATAGCCCGGTTCATGTTGTCGTGGGCGGAGCCACTCTGTCCGCTGTGGGCTTCATCAATAATGACCGCAAAGCGTTTGTCGCTCATGTCGGCGATGCCATCCACGATAAACGGGAATTTCTGGATGGTGGTAATGTTGATTTTCTTGCCTTCTTCCAGATTCTTTTTTAGCTCCGCCGAGGTTTGGGCGTGGGCTATGATGTTTTTTATCTGGGAAAAACTGTTGATGTTTTCTTTCAACTGCTGATCCAGCAGCCTCCGGTCGGTCACAACGATTACCGAATCAAACAAGGGGTTTTCTATTCCCCTACCACCGGGAGTGCTGACGGTTTCGGGGTAGACTTCAATGAGCTGGAAGGCGGCCCAGGTAATGGAATTAGTTTTTCCCGATCCGGCGGAGTGCTGAATCAAGTAGGTTTGGCCTACGCCTTGGTGGCTGGCATCGGCCATGAGCTTACCTACGACGTCGAGCTGATGGTACCTCGGAAAGTACAGCGTCGTTTTCTTCGCCAGCGGGTCGGTGTCTTTGCCGTCGAACCACACAAAGTGCTGGATGATCTTGGCAACGCCTCGGCGGGTGAGTACTTCCTCCCAGAGGTAGGATGTTTTGTAGCCGGAAAGGTTGACTGGATTTCCTTTTCCGTAGTTATCGCCCTTGTTGAAGGGTAGGAAGTAGGTAGACGCCCCGCTGAGTTTGGTGGTCATGTACACCTCGTCGGTGTCGGCGGTGAAGTGTACCAGGCAGCGGCCAAATTGCAGTAATGGTTGATTGAAGTCGCGTTTCTTGTACTGATTTTGGCCGTGAACGCGGGCGTTCTGGCCCGTCCAGTGGTTTTTGAGCTCGACCGTGGCAAAGGGTAGGCCGTTTACCATCAGTACCATGTCGATTTCTTCCAAAGGATTGTCGAGCGAGTGCCGGAGCTGCCGCGTGACGCTGAACTCGTTGGCTTCGAAGTTGTCCCGCACTCGTTCGCTGCTGCTGGACAGGGGAAGAGGGTATAGTAGGGTGAAGTGGGCATCGTCTACGCCCAGGCCTTTGCGGAAAATGTGCAGCAGGCCGTACTTTTTAATCATCCGGTCCAGCCTTTCCACTATTTTTAGTTTCCAGTCGGACTGCTTTTTCAGCTTGGCCAGCTCCATGGGCTGGGTAGCTTCCAGAAAATGAAAGAGGCGGGTTTCGTCCAGGGCGTAGTGAGCGTTGAAGTCGCCCGGCTCGCCGAGGTAGTAGCCGTTGCCCGCCCGGTACAGCGCAGTGCGCTCCGCTATGGGCGTGGCCGCGATCTCTTCCCGGCAGGTACCCGTTAGTTTTTTTTCAATGGCTGCTTCGAGGGCCTGTTCGTTGGTGTGGCTGTTGACCATGCGAGGGTTGTTTTTGGGAGGAGAAAACTAAGGAATTTTCGTCTGTCCGAATCCTAGTCAAATAAGAAAATGCTGAAATTCAGGTAGTTATATATATATTCTAATTGTGAGTCAAATAAGATTAGGCCCAATAAGGCCAGTAGAGTGCGAATTTTTTGGAGTCGCTTTCAGTTTCTTTGGGCTTTATCTTTCCTACCTCAATAGCAACCTTGATTAACCTGGAAATTTGGGAGGCCTGTTTATCACTCATTTTAAACCGCTGCCGTAAAGAAGCGTTTGTCATCCCTCCGCTTCCATAGTACTGGATAACCGCATGTTGATAGCAAGCGTCGATTCTTTCCTGATCCGTCATTTCAGAAAAAGATCGGGGAGCCGATAAAATCACTTTGAAAGAGTTTTCGCTTTCCTCAAACTTTAAGGGAGGAAGCCCGTACAGTTCGATGGCAATCACAGCCTTCTCAAAACCCGAACCACGCTCTTCGCATATATTGTACCGACGAAAGGCTTGCGCCAGAACTTCGTTTCTTGATTCGGGCGTGGTTCTTATCAGACGGTCGATCTTCTTGCTAGGCAAAAGCTTACCGGGATTGGAAAATTCTATACGGTCATCAAATAGCTCGATCATCGGTCCGCTACCCCGGATAGTAAAATCCTGGTGAATCAAGGTGTTAGCGATTATCTCACGAAGTGCGATTTCCGGGTAGATAGAGGTTTCGTGCCGAAGGGCATCCTTTATTATCTCACTTCCCGGCAGCAGGCTTTTGACAAACTGGATCAATCCCTCGAATCCGATAGCGTAGCCCTTATTACCAGGATACTCCTTGCTGCCACCCGCTTTGTTTTTACCCTCGTACTTTATTACCCGCACGCTCTTACGAGCCAAAGAATCAAACTCGTTCAAACTCTGGGCAGCGGCCAACGCACCAAAATTAGTGATGTAGTACCCCTGCCCGTCCACATCCACAATCATCTTTTCCTGCACGAGCCAATACATGATCTCGTCTGCATTGGTAGGTACGGGCTTTCTCAGGAGTTTGTAGATACTGGCATAGTCGAGTAAAGTCATCACCTCTACCTGATTTTTCAGTTTAGAGGCGTGGAGTTCTTCAAAAACGGGCGTTTTGCTATTAAGCAATAGTCCGCCTACTTCCTGCCGGGATGCTTTGCGGGTTGTGCCGCCGCTCCTTATGAAGCTGTCTTCAATACTTTTGTGGGCACTGTGTACAGGCTTAACCGCACTTTCCCGAATGAAGACAAGGAGAAGAGGAACGCCTTTGAATTCTTCGATTGCATGATCAATACTCACCAATGGATCAACTCCTTCACGGCATAGGTTGGCCAGGCGACGCACAATATCGTCAGCCTCGCTTCTGCTGATGCCAATGATTTTTGCGGTACTGTCTTCTATGCCAAAGACCATGAACCCCCCGCCCGGATGATTGGCAAAGGCACTGATGTGCTGGCATAGTTTCTCCTTTTTGGGGGATAGTGTTTCCTTCCAATCCAATTCGTTCAGTTCCTGAGGGACCTTGCCTAAGCTTTGGTCGAGTAGCCCCATGGCCCTGTTTATCCAGGCTTTCTGCATCGTTTTTTTATTTTAGCTCACTTTTATCTTCCCCGTCACCGCGCTGTTGATGAGGGTTGCTTTGTACTCTTTTAGCTTGGCGATTTCTTTTTGTTTGAGGGAAATGGCGGTGTCGATTTCCGTAGTTTTTTTGTCTAAATATCCTGATATTATCGCTTGCTCATTGATTGAAGGTAACAGCACTGGAAGACGTTTTAATAACTCTTGACTCAGTGATGCTCGAATCACTAAATTCATTTCTCCTACAAAAAAAGACTGTTGCTTTTTATTGCTGAAAAAGTACTTTGAAAATTCTTTGTGTAGAATATTCGACAAAGGTCTGAATCGTATTAAAAATCCTGAAAAGGTAGCATTTTCAATAGTTTTAAGGCAGGTTGAAGAAAAACCAATTTCTTCCGTAGTCTCGGAGGTTCTAGTAAAAAATACATCTCCTTCAATCACTGAGTAAAGTAATCTATCATGTACTGATGACTCTGCGAGTCCTTCAATTTTTTCCGGCAAGGCTATCTGTTTGTAAACATTTCCATAGCTTACAAATGGGTATCCACTACCAAAGTATTCTGACCCTTTGCTCACACCATTTTGAAACGTTCCACAAAATCTCAATCGCTTTACCTCCCAATGCGCCGGAATCTCCCCGATCCAGTCCACGCCACTATGTCTGAATTGGGATTTTTGGGATGATTGGATTTTGGGATTATCTAATCCTGTCATCCTTTCATCCGACGAATCCCAATGCAGACCCCTTGTCACGGCCTGGTGAATCAGGATTTGCCGCCGCTCTTTCAGGAGTTCGATTTGCCGCTCCTTGATGCGGATGGCGGTATCGACCTGGGCGGTTTTGCGGTCTAAGAAGTTGGCAATGGCGGTTTGTTCGGGAAGGGGCGGGATTCCAATCGTTATAGCCTTCATTTCGTCATACCGGGTAGTCCACAAATCCGCTACTATTCCGTGTCCCATCCGATAAAACTCTTCAATAAAGGCATAACTTTTGAGCAAATAGTTACAGTAAATTGGATGGATGTTTTTGGGTTCCATCACAATATTTATCAATGATACTGAACCATCTTCAAAAGCAATTCCACTTGACCCCTTTCTGTCAGAGCGACTATTAATTACAAAATCACCTTCTTTGACTAGTTTACGGTTGTCTCCATCGTTGGTTTTTGCGGCATTATCCAATTGAGGTACAATACCGTTTTTTGTAACAGAAAGCGGTGGGAAGTCTTTATCGGAAACCTTTGTTCTCCTTTCTTCAAATCTGGTACCTAATCTTGTAAGCTCCCAATGCTCAGGTACCTCCCCGAGCCATTCGACGCCGGAAGCCTTGTACGCAGGGTACCTCTCCATTTCAGTAGTATTCTGTATGGCTTCCATTGGTCTGAATTGGGATTTTGGGGATGATGGGATTTGGGGATTAGTATTTGAGTCTTGACTTTGATTAGATTGAGAATGAGATGGGTTATTAAGGGGATTTTGCATTAGGATTTAGTTTGTTTTTGGGGTGCCGGAGCCTTTTTACTTCCAGACTTTGGGCACCGAAGTTCAGGAGTAGCCCCAGGTCTACCTTATAGGCTACGAGATAATTAAGCCCCTGGGCCAGGTGCACATCCTCCATTTTTATCAAGGCTTTCAGCTCCACCATTACTTTTTGTTCCACCAGAAAATCCACCCGCCGGCTACCAATGGATTGTCCGTCGTAGAAAAGGGGCATTTCAAGTTCCCGCTGAAACGACAGCCCCTGATTTGCCATTTCGATGGCCAAAGCTCGCTGGTAGATCACCTCTTGGAAGCCATTTCCAAGCACAGCATGTACCTTCATAGCACAGCCAATAATCCGGTAGGTTAGGTCATCGTTAATTTCCTCCTTCATAGTTTTTAGAAATAATGTACGCATTTGGATTCGTGGGATTGAGGGATTTCAGGATTAATAAAAGAAAAAATCAAACAATCCCAAAATCAAACAAATCCCAAAAATCCTAATTCTGACAGTGTACGTATTGGGATTCGTTGGATTGGGGGATTACAGGATTAGAAAAAAAATCCCAAAATCCCAAAATCCAGAAATCAAACAAATCCCAATATTTCACGGATTAGACCATCGCTTTCTTCTTCCAGAGCCAGTATATCGGTTGTTACGTCTTCCAGGCTCCGCAGCGGCGTATGGCGGTAGAAGTACTTGTTGAAGCTGATCTCGTAGCCGATCTTGGTGGCACCGAGGTTGATCCAGGCTTCGGCCACGTGGGGCTTCACTTCACGGAGGAAGTAGGCGTGTATCTCCTCTTTCAAGGGTACATTCTCGGTGTCGCGGAGGTCGCTTTCGGTTTCGTACTCGGTGTACTCGCCTTTGCGGCTGGTAGGGTAATAGCCAAAGTCAGGCAGGTCGGGAGCCGCCGCTCCGGCTTCGGTGCAGCCCAGGTAGGTCAACAGTTGTTCCAGTTTTTCGGCGTTCAGCTTGGAGGTGCCCTTCACTACCTTTTCGGCTTCGGCATCGTACCAGCTCACGGCGTTCAGGATGGCGTTCTTCTCCGAGGCCGAGAGTTTCAGCTTGGCGGCTTTCAGGGCGGAGTCTACTTTATCCCTAAACACATTGAAATCGCGGTACTCGTCGGTGCCCACGGCCTGCATGAGGGCCGTGGCCGCGTTGAGCAGGTCGAGTTGCTTGCGCCAGGTATCCGCACTGAACAGTATCTTCTGCTGCTTGGTGGTCAGGTCTAGCTCCTGTTTTTCGCACCAGGCTTTCAGAGCCGGGACGTGTTTGGTCAGTTGGGTGTATAGCTCGTTGCCAAACTCCCCGTAGGCCCATTCCATAGGCTCACGCAGGTACTTGTCGTAGCGGAGGTCGGCGATGAGGTCGGCACGAAACTGCGCTTTCAGGCGCTTGGGGCGTTCGATGGTTACCTTGTAGTAGCCAAAATCGCTATTGTCGAACACCTGCGCGGCGATACCCTCCTCGCCCGTCCGTTCCACGGAGCGGAGGTCGGTATACACTTCCACAATCTCGCGGATATGCTCGGGCGCAAACTCGCAGTTTTTGTTCCCCAGGTTTTTGCGCAGCTTGCGGTAGAGTTGTCCGGCGTCGATGAGCTGCACCTTGCCCCGGCGATGGGGTACCTTGTGGTTGCTCAGAATCCAGATGTAGGTGGTAATGCCCGTATTGTAAAACAGGTTGTTGGGTAGCTGCACGATGGCTTCCAGCCAGTCGTTTTCGATGATATAGCGGCGGATGTTGCTCTCGCCGCCCCCGGCATCGCCCGTAAAGAGGCTACTCCCATTATGCACCGAGGCAATACGCGAGCCGTAGGGGCTTTTATTGAGGGCCTTCATCTTGGACACCATTTCCATCAGAAACAGCAATTGTCCGTCCGACGAGCGGGGTGTGGCGTCGGCGTCTTCTTCTTGGCCCCAGTAGTCTTTGAGCCGGATCTGAAAACGCGGGTCGATGATGTTCTTACCGTCCTTGATGTACCGCTGCTCACTACTCCACGATTTACCGTAGGGTGGGTTGGAGAGCATGAAGTCAAAGCTTTTTCCCGCAAATTCGTTGGTGCTGAGCGTAGAGCCTACCCGGATATTCTCGGGATCGTTGCCTTTGATCATCATGTCGGACTTACAGATGGCGTAGGTTTCGTCGTTGATTTCCTTGCCGAAAAGGTACACATCGCCCTTGGCTTGGATTACGCCCTCCTCCTCCTTCACAAAGTTCTGCGATTCGGTGAGCATTCCACCGCTTCCGCAGGCCGGATCGTAAATCGTCATCACCGGAGGTAGACTGTCTTTGACGGGTTCAAAAATAATGTGCGTCATGAGGTCAATTACCTCGCGGGGGGTAAAGTGTTCTCCGGCTTCCTCGTTGTTTTCTTCGTTAAACTTCCGGATCAACTCCTCAAATACATAGCCCATGCCCAGGTTGGTGAGGGCGGGAAGTTTGCGGCCTTCGGGGTCAAGTTTCTCAAAAGGCGTAAGATTGATGTAGGGCGAGGTGAATTTCTCGATCACGTTCAGCAGCACATCCTTGGCGGCCATGTGCCGGATTTGGCTTCTGAGCTTGAACTTATCCACGATTTCGAGCACGTTGGGGCTGAATCCGTTGATGTAATCCTCGAAGTTAGCCAGCAAAATCTGCTGGTTGTTGGTGGCGGTATCTTTCAGGCGTTGCAGCGTCCAGGGGCTGGTGTTGTAGAACACGTAGCCGGAAGCCTGTCGGAGTCCGTTTTCGTCCCATTCGGTAAACTTCGCTTCGTCGCGCTGGAAAGCCAGCTCTTCCATGACGGCATCCTTGGAGGGTTCTAGTAGGGCATCGAGGCGGCGCAACACCACCATGGGTAGAATTACGTCGCGGTACTTGCCCCGCACGTAAACGTCGCGGAGGCAGTCGTCCGCAATACTCCAAATAAAGCTTACCAGTTGATTATGTACTCGTTGGTCCATGGGTGGGGGGATGCTTAGTTGTTGACATTATATAGTGTAGTAGTTGGCTACCTCTGATAGCGAGGTGTACTCCATAGGTTTTGTGTAGTACGGTTGAGCATAGAGATCGAAGGAGGCACGCCAGGAGGCTAATTTTTGGAGGGTCATGTTTTCAGTGTGGTTTGAAGGGTACGGATAGAACGATTGGGGCTTTAAAAATAGGACTTTCTTAGCGGTATTGGTAATAAAGTGGTAGATAAAACTTTCCTACGCCTTGCTCAGCTGGATCCACCCGTCAACCCATCACCTTACATGTCTTCTCGCCTATTACAGCAGTTATTACGGCTACCCTTATAAAGCGCTAGTCGTTTAGCCACTACTTGCGAAGTTTAGGGAATTTATTTTAGTGCTAACCCGGATCAAATTGATGCAAAGAAACACACCCGAATGTTTTAACTATGTTATTTTGTTTTAACTTCATGACAAAAAAAACCTGATAATCTGTTGATTATCAGGTTTTTGCTTCTGTCGGGATGACAGGATTTGAACCTGCGACCCCACGCCCCCCAGGCGTGTGCGCTACCGGGCTGCGCTACATCCCGAATTGTTTTAAATTGGAGTGTAAAAATAGGGATAAAAAAATGCTTTGTCAATACTTAAAGATTCATTTTTTGGAAAATTCTTGATAGTATAACCTTTGCGGAGCCCGGAGAAAATATCTCCCGCGCGGGTTTGACCAGCGAAACAAACGAATAGTAAGATGCCTCCCACGTTTTGAGATGACATCATAGCGCTCTACAAAAGCGATCCAATTTTATGAATAGTCATTTGTAATATGAATAGCCACTACATGGCTTCCATCTCGGATGAGGGTGGAAGATTTGGTGTGTAATCGGTAAGGTTTGGCATTAAATTTGCTACGTATGTCACTGGAAAAGACAAATTTATATAGTCTAATCTTTTCCTTTTGAAGAACCCTCAAAGGAAGTAAAGTGAAATTGTTTTAATGGGGCATTTATTTTAAATAATTGATTGTCAGATTATTAGTAAATTATTTAATACATAAATAAAGTAACACACTTTATTTATCTCCAATTTTCTTAAAGACCGCTTTCAGATGGTGGAAATCTACCTGTCTAGGAAAACTCTGTGCCTAAATAACGACGCTTAAGAAGCACTATTTAAGTTCAAGTATTTGATTATCAGAGTTATGTACAGATAATAAAATTATTTTTCCTCACACTACACACACACGTAGGAATTATCCAGAACACATTTTACTGCTAGGGCAGCACCTTGATTGGCTTAATTATTGGTGACAGTGGGGTATTGATGATCAGGGTATACTACCTCTATTTGAAATATTTTTAACTCAAATTATTATTACTTAGTATGAACCTATTTGATACACTTGCCAAAGTGTTGTGTGTTGTGATAGCTTTTGTTGTGGCTGGTTCGTTTAGTTTTGATGCAAAGGCTGGTAATGCTGCTATACCTCCGGGTAATCCGCGCTACTTAAGCTTTCAGATTATGAATGTTGAGAGTGATGATAGTTACCTCCCCGTAATGGAGAGAGCAGCGGCGGCTGGGGTAAATTCCTTTTTGTTGAATGTTAACTGGGAGCGTGTCTACGGTAAAAGAGGCGATAAGGCCAATTGGGACCAAATCGACAAACAGGCAGACCTAGCCGCAAGGCTTGATTGTAAAATTATGCTAAGAATATGGGTATCCCGTCATAATGATCTGGAATGGTGGCCTGTGGAAACCCGGCCGGTATCTGGTGATGGGCAGATGAAAAGCCTATTAGGTGGTTTCAGCTTTTCAGATAACAATGCGATCGAAGAAGCAAATGGTTTTGTTCGGGAAGTATTAGAGCACTTTCGGCCCAGACAGCAGGCTGGGCAAATTGTACTCGTTTCTGTCATTACGACCAGTGAAGCAGAGATCGGCTATAACTTTCTGGGTGATTTTACTGCTGACGGACAGGTTAATTTCCAATTATTTGACTACGGCTACTATTCCAAAGCAGCATTTAGGCAGTGGGTGCAGAATAAGTACAGGACTACCACAAATCTCAATAAAGCTTGGTCTTCTGACTATTCCCGGTTTGAAGATGTGAACCCTCCCTATACTGCTAATGATATTTGGAGTGGCTTTTACGGTAATATCGGACAGGATTGGTACTTATTTAGGCATGATGTTCTGAAAAAGCTGGTCACGAAATTTATAAATACAACCAAGCAGGTTGATCCATCCTATCGTTATTACCAGGATATGGGGAGTTGTTATGATGGCCTAAGTATTTTTAGGGCAACCTTAGGTTTCAAAGACTTGGCTAAGGATGCAGATGGACTTAAAATTAATGATCATAATTCCTACCCTCACCGTTTTGCTATGGATTTACTCAGATCAAATCTTCCAGGTAAGATTATTGGGAATGAGTTTGAAAACTTTCAGGGCGACTGGAAATTTGAAAGCTGGCGCAACCACATTAATCAAAGCTACGAACACGGTGCTGATTGGGTTAACATTATGGGTTTTGATCGGTTGTCAAATATTGAACCAATAGAAGGTATAATTAGAGAAACTGCCGCCAAGTGGTTAACATCTCCGGTTCAATCGATTCAGACTACCCAAACAGTAACATACACCCTTTCTGAGGCGATCAAACGAGGTACTAATGATGTGAGAGATAAGTGGCAGGTTGAGTATAACAAAACGAAAACGCCAATAAGGGTCCTCTTAGAGGAAGATCTTTTGGGAGAAACTACTGTTGAAAATAAGCCTCCAATTGTCAATAAGGCTGTTCTAACCCAACAGGCCATACTAAGCCAATGGTTTCAATACGAAATCCCAAGAGATGTATTTTCTGATCCTGATGGATTTATTGCCGGAATCACGGTGACTGGGCTTCCCAGCGGTATCAGCCTGGTAGACTGGCGTTTGGAGGGGAAAGCGTTCACAACAAGTGAAAGTACTATAACTATTACTGCTACCGATAACTCGGGAGCCAAAGTGTCTACTACATTTAAGTTTAGCGTGGTTGGGTCTCCCTCCACTAACTTTATCAGTCTTTTCAAGGCTGGAAACTTCCTGACACGGCGGTTTATGCGGTATATACAAGACGGAGATACACTCCGGGGCGAGGACATTAAAGAAACAGTGAATCTTATGGCCTCGCCTCGGAGCGGCTCGGTTGGAAGTTACTCTTTCGCTATGTCTGGCCCATACTCGATTGGTAGCGAAGATAGTCAGGCTCCTTATGGGCTGTTTGGGGATAATGGCGGGGTTACCTTTCTGCCGGGTAGATACCAACTTACCGTTAAATCCTATTCAGGCATAAATTTGAGTAGCGCACTGCTAAGCCAGCAAGTGATCAATTTTGTTGTAGCAGAAGACTTGAAGCCCAATAATTACCCGCCTTTTCTGGTCAAAGAACCCGGAGAATTGTTTGCAAAGGTAGGTACAGCATTCAGTTACCGCATGAGCGATAGTACATTTGTGGACCAGGATGGAACAATTACTTCCTTTACAATCATAAGCTTACCCGATGGTTTGAGGGGAGACGGAACGCTAATTACCGGTACTCCAACCAAAAAAGGCATATTTATGGTTAAAGTCCGAGTAACGGACAACAGTGATAATGCTTCGGAAACAACCTTCCGGTTTACGGTATCGGCTGATAATCAGCCACCAGTTGTTGTAAACTCCGTGGCTGATATGACTGCTGATGTTAATACACCATTCAGTTATACAATACCTGAGAATACATTTATAGACTCTGACGGACAAATTGTTCGGATTACTATCTTAGGCTTACCTAGTGGGATGAGTGCAAACGGGAGACTGATCTCTGGCGTGCCCAAGACCGAAGGAGAACAACAGATCGTTGTTATTGCAACCGATGATGGTAATGCATCGGCCTTTCTGGTATTTAAGCTAAGAATCCTACCAGAGAAGCAGGCAAGCCGAAATCAGTTACCAGCACTGATCGTTGCGCCACGTGAACTCAACGGCAGAGTAGGAAACCCTGTTTACCATCGACTTTCGGACAGTACTTTCGTGGACGTGGATGGATATTTAACTTCTTTCACCATTACTGGTTTACCGGATGGCCTGAAGGGAGATGGAACTTTGATTTCAGGAACACCTTCAAAACAGGGTATATTCCTCGTCATTGTAAGAGTGACCGATAATGCTGGTGGAGCCTCTGAAACAACGTTTAAATTCACCATTTCTGCGGATAATAAGCCGCCGGTAGTATCTGGGGGAATTCCCCCGCTAACGGCAGAGGTTAATAAACCATATACTTTTACGGTACCGGAGAATACTTTTACGGACCCCGATGGAAAAATAGCCTTCTATACAATTGTGAGTTTACCGGGTGGCTTGACTGCTTCCGGTAGAGTGATTTCAGGTACTCCAAATAAAGAAGGGGAGTATTCTTCTATCGCGATAGCGACGGATGACGGCAATGCCTCAGCACAGCTGGTATTTAAAATAATAGTACTCCCCGAAAATAAGCCGCCTGTTGTGGCCAAAGTCATAGCCGATCAAACAACTGAAAAAGGAACGGTGTACTCGTATGTTATTCCTAAAGCAACGTTTACAGATCCAGACGGGCAGGTAGTCAGGTTAGAGGTTTTTGGTTTGCCGGCAGGGTTAGCGACTAAGGGAGATACCATTCAGGGTATTGCTTCAGTTGTCGGAAATTTTACGGTTTCCATACGTGCATTTGACAATAAAAACGCATCCGTCCAAACTACCTTCAAACTGACTGTATTACCAGAGAATAAACTACCTGTTGTGGCAAAGACTATTCCTGATCAGTCTGTTGAAAAAAGCTCTAATTATTTGTTTGTGGTTCCCAAAACAACATTTTCTGATCCTGATGGGCAGGTAGTGAAAATCGAAGTTTCAGGCTTACCAACTGGTATACTTGCGCAAGGCGATACTATCCAAGGGATTCCTTCCGTGTTGGGTGCCTTTACTGTGGTTGTTCGTGCGTTTGATAATAAAAATGCATCGGTACAAACCACTTTTAAATTAACAGTACTCCCCGAAAATAAACCACCGTTTGTGGCCAAAATAATTGGTGACCAAGTATCTGAAAAAGGAGTAGAATACCAGTTTATTCTTCCGAAGGAGACTTTTGTCGATCCAGATGGTCAGATAGTTCGGCTAGAAATAACGGGTTTGCCTGCTGGGCTGATGGCGAAGGGGGATACCATCCTTGGAATGCCAACAGTCATTGGAGATAAACAGGTAAGTGTTCGGGCTTTCGATAATAAGAATGCATCAGTGCATACCACTTTTAAACTTACTGTACTCAAAGAGAATATACCGCCTACGGCAAATTTAATTCCGACTGTAGTGGCTATTATGGGTCAGGTATTTTCCTTTGACGTAAAGTATTACTTCAAGGATTCCGACGGGCAGATCGCCTCCGTTACCTATACTTCCGCTCTCCCTTCCGGCATTACAGCCAACGGATCCTTACTATCAGGAAATCCAACGGCCGTAGGAGACTACTTATTGAAAGTGAGGGCCAAAGATGACAGGGGAGCTTCGATCTTGGTGGACTTTGTGCTGAGTGTTCAAAACCCGGTAGTGAATATTTTTGCCTACGAAATGCAAGGCGGCCCGGTAAGAAAGATACGCGAAATAACAGATGGCACTTCTATACCTATTGGGACATTACCTGCGGCAACGAGTATGTTCATTGAAAGTAACGCCACGATCACCGCAGTGACCTTTGAAATGACCGGTCCGGTGAATCAGACTAACACTGATAACGGCTACCCATTTGGTTTGTATGGAGATGCAGGAAGCTTCAAACCCGTTGCGGGTGCGTATCAGCTTAAAGTAACGGCACTCCGTAATAATACCACGGTAGTAACACGAACCGTTAAGTTTACAATTAACCCCAGCGGAGGACGAGAAAGCATTATTGAATCCTTCACCTTCAATCCTTTTCCGGATGTAGAGCTTTGGAAGCCTTATCCCAATCCTTTTGTTAATCGGGTGAAGGTACGGATGGCGTTGGATGGCTACATCAATCCCCAGTCGGTTGAGGTTACGACGGCCAACGGTAGCGTTATGTCATTGAGCAGTTCGATGTGGAAAGTAGTGGGTCCTTTACTTGAAGTCGATCTATCGCAGGTCTTGGATTTGCCAGGTACCTACTTCCTACTGATTACGGACGATGCCGGAAAGCGCAAATCGCTGAGGATTCAAAAAGCGGTGGATAGATGATTTTTAGAAAGGTTACATTTTTAATGTGTACATATATAAACACCTAAATATCAACAGTTTGATGATAACAAAGAAGCCCATGCATGGGACTTCTTTGTGTACTACCCATTTGTAGCCCTTTTTTGGTCGTGATCTCACGCAGCACGGTTTCAAAGTAATAGGCAATTGAGCCCGTAAAATGAACCGGAAAGGTGGATGCGTTAGGATGTTTGCAGACATAGGTTTCCAAAAAAGCTCCAAATGCATCAGTAAGGTTCTTATGAACAAATGGGTGGGAAGCATGACGACTCAAAAAAGGAGTAAATCCGGCAAAAAATCGATTTGGGAAAGGCTGTTTGTACGCACGATCCAATACCATCAATCGAGAGACAGCAGGGTAGGTACTGGCAAAATCTTCCTGCAATTCAGTAGGTAGTTCGCCGTGTAGGTAGCGCACAACGAGCTGTTTGCCCAGGTAGCCACCGCTTCCTTCGTCTCCCAGCCAAAAGCCTAGAGATCCGATATTATTGATGATCTTTTCTCCGTCGTAGAGGCAGTTATTGGAACCTGTGCCCAAAATACAGGCAATGCCGGCTTCATTTTGGCACAATGCCCTGGCTGCCGCCAGCAAGTCGCTGTTAACTTCAATGGTCTTGACCGAGGGAAAAGTGGCGGCTAACGCTTCTGTGATCGGACGACTACTTATCTCGTCGGCACAGCCGGCACCGTAAAAAAATAGGCTGTCAATGGAGCCCTTTATGTTTGGGACAACTTCATGCTGCAACCCTTTAAGTATCGCTTCTATTGACTGATAGAATGGGTTAAAACCTGCCGACTGAAACGTCACTACTTCGGTATCATATAAAAGCCAGTCTGTTTTGGTAGAGCCGCTGTCTGCTAATAAAATCATGTTAGTTTTCCAATAATTGTGAATCGTTCAAAAACTTGATCTGCATGTGGAGCGTCCGTGAGCTCCGGAGTAAGATCTTGCCCTGCCCAGTGCTCATAGTGTTTTCCGTGCCGCCAAAGGCGTGAAGAAGTCACATCGTAGATCGTCCCCTTGTAGGCACACCATATTTCATCACGGTCCTGGCCATTGCGTAAAGCAAGCTGGGCGCGGGTGTATTCTTTCACAGCGTAGAGTCGAAAGTTTGATTGTTACTGTAATATTCTGTTGACAAAGTCAATATAAATGTAGAAATTGTGGTCGTGTTTTGTCATATCCTCAGTAAATAGATATAATAAAACAGTAAATTTTCGTTCTTTTGAGAAAAAATAATGTCAGTGTAAGATATGAAAAAATTTCAACCCGCAGTATGGATACTGTTCGTTGCCATCGGGCTACTAACGGTTAGTTGCAACAAAGCACCAACTCCATTGATCGAAAGAATTGCTAAATCTTGGGGCGTCGAAACGGTACGAGAAGGAAATACAATCGTATTTACGTTAGGAGGAGGCAGTAACGCCAAGCCTGGGTATTCTGGATTTAGGCTAGCATTAAGTAGCTCTGGTACTGTTACCTACACAGAATTCGATGGAAATACATTTACCGGCCAATGGGAATTGGTAGGTGAGACGCGGTTGATTTTGAAAAATCTCAATCCTCAGCCAACGGGTACTAATGGAACAATCGAATTTACTATTACATCTTTTGACGATACGTCGATGGTTATTACCCGCACTACTTCGAGTGTAAAAACGGGTGGTACTATCAATCAGTATACACTTTCAGCACCTTAATATACTAAAAGTTGTTGAGTGAAGAGAAGCCGATTCCGTACAGGATCGGCTTCTTCTATTTTTTACTAATTTTGCAAAATGTCAGAAACACGAACCGAAATAGCATCTCTGGGAGAGTTTGGCCTGATTGGCCGTATTAATGAATCGTTCAAACCCACCCTACCTGAATCCGTAAAAGGCATCGGAGATGATGCCGCAGTCATCGACCTCGGAGGCGAATATGGTCTGTTGAGCACCGATCTATTGCTGGAAGGTGTCCATTTTGATCTAACATTTGCCCCGCTTAAACATTTAGGTTATAAGGCGGTAGCCGTTAATGTATCGGATATAGCCGCCATGAATGGAATACCGGGACAGATAACGGTAAGTCTCGCCGTGAGCAACCGGTTTTCGGTGGAAGCAATTGATGAGCTTTATTCAGGAATTCAGTCCGCCTGTAAGGATTTTCGCGTCGATCTTGTTGGCGGTGATTTATCTTCTTCACGTTCAGGCTTATTGATATCTGTAAGCGTATTTGGGAAAGTTGCGAAAGATAAAATTGTCTACCGAAACACGGCAAAGCCTAGCGATCTATTGTGTGTGTCCGGCGATCTTGGTGGTGCTTACATGGGTTTACAAATCTTGGAAAGGGAAAAGGGAGTATTCTTAGCTGATCCGAATATGCAGCCGGAGTTTGATAGTAAGGAGTACGTACTTCAACGGCAGCTTAAACCCGAAGCCCGGATGGACGTTGTGTATGAATTGGCAGGAGCCGGGGTTGTACCTACCGCTATGATCGACGTCTCGGATGGATTGGCCTCTGACCTACTACACTTATGTACACAGTCTGGGGTAGGAGCAATGGTCTTTGAAGAGAATCTACCGATCGACGAGCAGACGTACCTGGCGGCAACGGAACTAAACTTGAGCCCTATCACGGCGGCCATGAACGGTGGTGAAGATTATGAGTTACTGTTCACGGTACGCCAGGCCGACTATGATAAAGTTAAAAATAACCCTAAGATTAGCGTCATTGGCTATATGACAGATCAACCCCAGGAGGTAGTATTAGCAACAAAGGGAGGGAATAAACATCCGATTACGGCCCAGGGTTGGAATCATTTTTAATAGAAAAGGACGGGATTTCACCCGTCCTTTTCTATTTTTATACAGTTTCCCTAGCTGAATTTAGGATCAATTTCCTTGGCTTCTGCCACAAGTTTTTTTACTTTTTGCTCGTCGTCTTTCTTACAAATAAGTAGTACACCATCGTATTCGGCTACGATAAACCCATGGAGGCCATTAACAACCACCAATTTGTCTTTGGGGGTTTTAATAATGCAGTCCGTGGAATCGTGGATGATCAGTTTTCCTTCGGTTACGTTCTCATGCTCATCCTTTTCGGATACTTCGTACAAGGATTTCCAGGTGCCGAGGTCCGACCAGCCAAAGCTACTTAGTACCACGTGCACGTTGTCCGCTTTCTCCATAATTCCGTTGTCAATGGATATATTGCCACAATGGGAGTAAATTTTGTTGATAAACCCGGCTTCTTCCGGCGTGTAGTAAAGCTTCTCGCCCTCTTCAAAAAGTTCGGCTGTTTCTGGCAAATATTTTTTTACTGCGTTCTTCAGCGCTTGTACGTTCCAGACAAATATACCGGCATTCCAGACAAAATCACCGCTTTCCAAAAATTGGACAGCTAGCTCGTGGTGGGGTTTTTCGGTAAAGGTTTTAACCTTTTTTACCATGGTCTTATCGGGTATAAACTGAATATAACCGTAGCCGGTATCAGGTCGGGTCGGTTGGATACCCAACGTTACCAGAATCTCCTGCTGTCGGGTAGCACCTAGTGCTATCCGGATGGTATTCTTAAAGGTATCCTCCTTTAAAATGATATGATCAGCGGGAGCTACTACCACGTTTGCTTTTGGGTTTCGGGATGCTATCTTGTAGCAGGCATAGGCAATACAAGGAGCCGTATTGCGACGGTGGGGCTCTAATAAGACCTGATCGTCGGATAACTCGGGCAGATGCTCTTTGACCAGATTCTTATACTCCGCACTTGTGACCACATAAATATTTTCCATGGGGCAGATCCCTTCGAACCGATCCACGGTTTGCTGAATAAGTGATCTCCCGGATCCGAGTACGTCATGAAATTGCTTGGGATAACTTTTACGGCTGAAAGGCCAGAAGCGGGTACCCACTCCACCTGCCATAATAATTACATATGTATTTTGCATAAATTAAAGCGCTTTACTGATGATGGATTTAAACAAAGCTATTACTTTTCAAGGGTAATTTAATTGGTGAGGAATGTTTCAAGGCGAGTTTTTACATTTTCACGGATATTTCCCCAGAACAAATTAATATCGGCCTGATGCCAGTTTTTGGTTTTGATGAAGGCCCTTTTGGTACAGGCTTATCGATCCAAAGGCCCCCTTGATGGCACTGAGCATCTGCTAAATCTGGAAAGTAGGTGTATCTTAAACCTACTCCGCCAATATTATTTCCCTGGGAAAACATGGTCATTATCGGTAGTACAGGAAAGAGGGTTGGTACAAACGGCAGTATTGAGGCCTTTTTCGTACCAATCAGGTACGTACCCTTTGGCAAAAGTATTCCATGATACAAAGCAGCGGATCTGGGTGGGAGAAGTACCCGGCGGTATGGATGAAAATACATCGGGTTGTACAGCCATCCCGATGAGGTAAGTAACTACAAGCGGATTACGCGGTTGCTTTTGATTAAAAAACGCAGAAAGAAGGCGTGTAGCGTGAAGTGTGCCTTGGTGGGCTGCGATGACGATGGGACGCCCAGTGTTATCGTGTTTGAGGTAGTACCCCAATGCCGCGCGGATATCAGCATAGGCAAATTCAAGCGCCTGTTTCTTGCCTTGTAGGTTGGTAGCAACAAACGCATAGTGACGGTACCTCGGTGCAAATGCCCGACAGGACTCGCTGAAGACTGAGGCCTGATTGAGAATCGTACTTTGATCAGTCTTGTGATTTAGGGATAGATTATCCAAACTAGCATTCCAAATGTGACCGTCTGAGGGCTCTTCCGTATAGGTAGTTGGGTGGATGAGGAAAACATCAGCCCGGGCAGTTTTCTGCTGATCTGAAAAGGTCGATTGCAAGGGTAGTTTATCGGTCTCATTACTTATTTTGGGTAGGGCTGCCCAGTAAGATTTATCCTTGTAATCAGGGGAAGAGATTGTAGGTGCGGGGGCGTATGAACTAGTAATAGTTATAGGATTATTGGAGCATCCTAAGAGAGATGTAAGCGCCATGGATAGACAGAAAAGAGCATAAATTGCTTGTACGTGTCGATTCATTTTGGATTTTTTAAATAAAGGGTAAATATAAATTGTAATTTTTTCATAATATGAAGAAAAAATAGAATATAAATCATACTTCTATTTAATATTGTGCTTAATTTCAAAAACAAACATAAACCAACTAAGAAAGAACATGTGTAAAGTATTTACAAGAAAGGTATCGTTTATTTCGATGCTGCTCATTATGTTAAGTACCTCTTACTCTTTTAGCCAGAATCAAACCACACGGGTGGCAGGAAGAGTACTTGATGCAGGTAACCGCGAGGGACTAATTGGAGTTAGTATTCAGGTGAAGGGCAAAGTAATTGGAACAATTACGGACGGTGATGGAAAATTTGATTTGACTACAGCTACAGCTCCTCCTTTTAGTATCGTCATTAGTTCGGTGGGCTATGAGTCCCAGGAGATGGAGATTAAGGGTAATAAGACTAACATTGAAATTAGTCTGAAAGAGCAAGTGATTATGGGGCAGGAAGTGATTGTGTCAGCCTCACGGATAGAAGAAAGCATCATGAAGTCGCCGGTGGCGGTGGAGCGGATGGATATTCGGGCTATTCGCGAAACACCTGCTGCCAGCTTCTACGATGGATTGGCTAACTTGAAAGGAATTGACCTAACTACGCAAGGACTTCTTTTTAAGTCAATAAACATGCGCGGTTTTGGAGCTACGGGTAACCCCCGGACGGTGCAGATGATTGACGGAATGGATAACTCAGCACCGGGTCTTAACTTCCCGATTGATAACATTGTGGGTATTCCTGAACTGGATCTGGAAAGTGTTGACATTCTTCCGGGTGCTGCATCAGCATTGTACGGCCCCAACGCAATCAATGGCTTGGTGCTAATGAACAGCAAGAGCCCATTCTTGTACCAGGGATTGAGCGCAACCGTAAAAACCGGAGTAATGAGCGCGAGCAACCGCGACGTACAAAATACTCCTTTCTACGATGCTTCTATTCGGTATGCCAAAGCGTTCAATAATAAATTTGCCTACAAAGTAAACGTTTCCTACGTACGAGCGCAGGACTGGCAGGCAAATGACCATACTAATCTCAACGTAGGTGGAGTGCAGGATGGTAGCCGTGGAGTGGGTGTAAATAACGACTACGACGGTATGAACATCTACGGTGATGAGGTGCAAGCTAACCTCAATACCGTTGGGCAAGGTTTGGTAGCTGCCAGGTTGTTACCCGCAGCGGCCCTTGGCTTACTACCGAGTACCAATATTAGCCGAACGGGTTATATGGAAAAAGATTTGGTGGATTATAATACCAAGTCTCTAAAAGCCAATGTGGCTCTTCACTACCGGATTAACGATAAAATAGAAGCAGTAGGACAAATAAACTACGGCACTGGTACCACCGTGTATACGGGTACAGGCCGCTACTCACTTCGTAACTTTAACCTGGCGCAGGCTAAATTAGAACTGCGTGGAGATAACTTTACGCTGCGTGCATACACAACGCAGGAGCGCTCGGGAGGTTCTTACCTCTCTGGTTTAGCCTCTATTTCGATGCTAAATGAGGTAAGTCCGCACGCTACCTGGTTTGGAGAGTACACCGGGGCGTTTGTGCAGGCTCGTTCGGCAGGAGCCCCAGTCGATCAAGCGTACTTAGCTGCTCGTCAGTTTGCCGACCGGAATCTGCCGGCTCCGGGTTCAGAGACGTACAATGCGCTTTTGGATAAGTGGAGAAGCGCCCCTATTTCTGAGGGAGGTAGTAACTTCACCGATAAGACCAATCTTTATCACGCAGAGGGTGTATATAACTTCAAGAATCAGATTAAGGTAGTAGAACTCTTGGTAGGTGCCAACGTGCGTCAGTACCAGCTACGTTCTAATGGTACCTTGTTTGCCGATACCAAAGACGGTCGTAATGGTACTATTGGTATTACCGAGTTTGGTAGCTTTGTACAGGCAGGAAAGACACTGTTTAGTAATCACCTGAAACTAACCGGATCACTTCGCTACGATAAGAACCAGAACTTTGATGGCCAGTTTACCCCCCGTGTCTCGGCAGTTACTACCTTCGGAAATCATAACATTCGTTTGTCGTATCAGTCAGGCTTTCGGATTCCAACTACCCAAAACCAATTCATTGACCTACGTACGCCCAATGCTATCCTGATCGGAGGTCTTCCCGAGTTTGACGCTCGTTATAACCTGAACCGAGGAATATTACGTCAAAATCTAGCCCCAGCCGTAGTGGCTAAATATGCTGCATTACCGGCGGTGATACAGCAAGCTACCCAGTACGCTACTGCCGCTATTACGCAGCAGGTAACCGCTGGTGTAACTGCCGCAGTAAATTCAGCGGTAGCAGCCGGTCAGATACCTAACAACTCCCAGGTAATTGCCGGAGCCATTCAGGCGGGTGTGGCTGCAAGGCTCCCCGGAGCACTGCAAGCTAGCCTACCGGGTGTAATTGCTCAGGTTTTGCCTGCCTTTGCTACGGCTGCTATTCCTAAGTACCAGGCACCTGCTTTACAGCCCGAGCGAATCGCTTCTTATGAAATTGGCTACAAAGGTCTGATCGGGAAGAAACTATTTGTAGACGCATACTACTATTTAAGCCAGTATACCAATTTTATTGGTGGTACAGTAATCATCGTACCAACAGCTCCCGCCGGCCCGGGGCTTCCAATCGAATCAGGAGTAGCTAGCGCCAGCACTCGTGCTGTGTATTCACGCCCGGCTAATACCGACGAGAAGGTTAATGTGCAAGGATTTGCGATTAGTGCCGATTACTCTCTGATGAAGGGATTCTTTGTAGGAGCCAACATGGCCAACAACGAACTTACTCGTTTTGTACCTACTCCTGAGCAGCAGTTTGCGGGCTTCAATACACCAAAGAATCGCTACAACCTGAAATTCGGAAAGCGCTTGGGTACTTCTGATAAGATAGGTTTTAACATTGCATTCCGTCACCAGGATGCATTCGTTTGGGAGGCTGGATTTGTACAGCCAACGAGCACAAACGCAGCTTTATTCTCAAATACCACGGTGAGAGCAATCAATAACCTCGACGCTCAGGTGAGCATGAAGTTACCAGTAATGAAGTCAATTTTGAAAGTAGGTGGCACCAACTTGTTTGGTAAGCCTTATGTACAAGCGTACGGTAGTGCAGCCATAGGCTCCATGTACTACGTATCACTTACTTTTGATGAGTTCCTGAGATAGGATGTATCGAAATCGAGATAGTAAAAAGCGAGCGCTCCAATCGGGGCGCTCGCTTTTTAATTTTGGGAGAGAGATAATGGCTCCGCTACTCTTTGGGGCCGTACGCCAGATCACCGGCATCGCCCAGCCCCGGTACAATATAAAACTGCTCATTGAGGTGGTCATCTACCGCACCCAGCCATAAACGGCACTCGGGCATCCGGGTTTTAATGTATTTAACACCTTCCGGACTAGCAATGACCGATACGATGTGGGTTTGGGCCGGAACTCCAAATCGGAGTAGAGCGTGGTATACTTTCTCCATCGATCGTCCCGTTGCCAGCATAGGGTCCATCAGTATCAATGTTTTGTCTTGGAGGTTAGGACTTGTAATGTAGTCCATCTCAACCTCGAAATCGTCACTTTTGGAATGATGCCCACGGTAGGCACCGATGAAGGCATTCTCGGCTTGGTCGAACATACTAAGAAACCCTTGGTGAAAAGGTACGCTGGCGCGAAGAATCGTGGCTAATACTACCGGCTGCCGCAGCACCATCGACTTTGCCTTCCCAAGGGGTGTCTGTACTTCTGCCTGACGGTAGGATAGGGTCTTGGATATTTCGTAGGCCAGTAGTTCCCCCATGCGTTCGAGGTTACGACGAAAACGCATGCGGTCTTGTTGTAGAGTGGTATCGCGAAGTTCTGCCAGGAAACGATCGGCAATGGAAGGTGTCTCAGAAAGAATATACATAGTGGGTAAGGTTTTGATCAAACAGTAGCGATTATACAAATTGATTATCTAAATTTGGCACTTTTAAATCGAATAGATGTTGATTGGCATTCTTTATGTAGAATTCCTATATTCAGAAAGGCAAGGAACACCACCCCGCATGATACAATTAATCCGTAGTTTCATATTATATACAGCACTCTTCGTTTTGGGTATTTCGTGCAGCCTTGCACAAAGTACATTCATTCCGTTAAACGACGACTACTATCATCTGATTGATCGCCTTGAAATCAAACGAGGAAAGTTTTCGGAAGGTTTCCACTCCAACATGAAGCCTTTTGAACGTAAGGCAGTAGTTGCGCTTACGGATAGTATTAGAAAAGAAAGAAAGGTAGTACTCACGAAAATTGACTACACTACGATTAATTACCTCCGGGGAGATAGCTGGGAGTGGACATTATCTGATGCGCCTGATGCCGAAGTAAAAGAGCATCAACTCTCCCGCGTGGGCTCCATACCAACAACCCGTCAACGTAAAAACCGCACTTTTTTCTCCAATCCTGCTGACTTGTACAGCATCCACAATGAAGACGTTGATTTGCACGTCAATTTTGTGACAAATAACTACATCGGCAACGACAATAATACTGATTCGAGGTTGTGGTTTACCGGGCGGGGAGTAGAGATTCGGGGTATTATCAATAAAAAGTTGGGGTTTTATACCTATGTGTCAGACAATCAGGGTGTTTTTGGAAAATACGTCCGTGACTATGCCGCCCAGTACAATATGCCGGGGGAGGGGCTCGCGAAGCAAACCCGCAACAATGGAACAGACTTCTTGTCCGCCCGGGGCTATATTTCGTTTCGTCCCCTGAAAAGTATTAATGTGCAGTTTGGTCATGACCGAAACTTTATCGGAAGCGGTTATCGTTCTATGATCCTTTCGGATAATAGCAGCCCTTACCTTTTCCTTCGCATAGATACCCATCTTGGCAAGTTTCAGTACACCAATCTCTGGACGAGTATGATCAATTACGAGAATTTTCGGGGAGGGGATCTGCTACGGGCAAAGAAGTTTACGGCCATGCACCATCTGAGTATAAATCTTTCGGATAAGTTCAATATTGGGATTTTTGAGGCAGAGGTTTTTAGTCGCGACAGCGCGGGGCAAGGCTATGATTTTAACTACCTTAATCCGATTATATTTTACCGTTTTGTAGAATCCTATCTGGGCAGTGAAGATAACGCACTTTTGGGCGCAGATTTTCGCTGGCTGGTAGCCAAACGAGTTTCTATTTACGGGCAGTTTATGCTGGATGAGTTTTTGACTAAGTTTTACTTTAACAAGGAAGGCTCCTGGACCAAGAAGTATGCCGGACAACTTGGGTTTAAGTACGTAGACGCTTTTGGGGTACCTAACCTGGACCTTCAGGGAGAGTATAATGTAGCCCGACCGTTCACGTACTCGCACCGCGATGGTGCTCGTAATTATACGCATTTTAGGCAGCCACTCGCCCATCCGTTGGGGGCTAATTTTCGGGAGATTTTAGGTATTGTTCGTTATAAAATCACACCGAATTTATCGCTCTATTCTACCATGGTATGGGCCAATAAAGGAGTAGACTACGACGGCAAGAACTGGGGAGGTAATATTCTGCTGGATTACGACACCCGTGCGGGTGATTTTGGTAATACCATTGCGCAAGGCGTCCCGTTATTCACCCGTTTTATAGACGTCCGGGTTTCGCAGATGCTGGCTCATAATCTATTCTTGGAGGGCCGGTACCTATCACGTCGGGAGGAGTCACCACGGTACACCGTGCAACAGTCTACCCGTTTGTGGTCTATTGCTCTTCGTTATAATATTGCCTACCGCCAGCAAACTTTCTAATATCACGTTACGATTGGGGGAAAGTCCCATTATTTTTGCTGATAGTTTTCTGTAATCCCAAACAGCACATGAAGTATCAATCTATTATAGTGCAGGAATTAACCGAAGCGCAACGCGTTTTGGATGCATTCCTAAAAGATCCTGTTCATACGACGGCCATTGAACAAGCAGCCGTACTGATGGCCGAGGCGATTAGAAATGACCATAAAATTATTTCTTGTGGCAACGGTGGCTCGCACTGTGATGCGATGCATTTTGCCGAGGAGCTTACCGGGCGCTACCGCGATAACCGCCGGGCTATGCCCGCTATCGCTATTTCCGACCCGAGTCATTTGAGCTGCGTGAGTAACGACTTTGGCTACGAGTACGTGTTTTCCCGCTTTATTGAAGGCTTGGGGCAATCGGGTGATGTACTGTTAGGGATCAGCACCAGTGGTAACTCCGCTAATATTATCCGGGCCGTAGAAGCCGCTCGCGCTAAGGGCATGAAGGTAGTGATCCTTTCTGGTAAAGACGGAGGGAAGCTAGTGAATCTGGCCGATATAGAAATCCGCGTACCCCATTTCGGATACGCAGATCGCATTCAGGAAATACATATCAAAGTAATTCACCTCTTTATTCTTCTGATTGAGAAGATGGTACTTACTTAGTACGCTTCATCGTCCATTTGATTCCTTCAAGTAGATGCCTTACAAACAAAGGCTCCTCGTAAGACTCGTCGGTATGGCCACCACCAGTATAAAATGCCCGTCCCCCTTCAAATTCGTGGTACCAGATAAACGGGTGCATACGCCCGTTCCGTCCTCCTTCGTAGCTTGCTTCATCGAGGGTAGCTAATACTATGATACCAGGCTGAATGCTTTTGTAGCTGTATAGCTCATCAAACCGACGCCAGCGATTAGGCAGAAAGCTTGTGCTAGGATGTACTTTATTCCAGACATCTATATCCACATTTTGCTGCTTGGGGTGGTGTAGAAAATACGCTCCCACAAGTTTATTATACCAAGGCCAGTCGTACTCGGTATCGGCTGCGGCATGAATACCCATGTAGCCACCACCATTGTGGATGTACTGCTCAAAAGCAGTCTGCTGTTCAGGGTTAAGTACGTCCCCGGTAGTGCTCAGAAAAATGACCGCTTTGTATTTTTTAAGATTAGCGGCCGTAAACATAGCAGCATCCTCAGTAGTATCTACCTTGAAACGATTTTCGGCTCCAAGCTTCATGATAGCGCGTTGCCCCGCCGGAATAGACTTATGCCGAAACCCCTTAGTTTTGGAGAAAACCAGAATGGCATCGGTAGCCGGGGTTGCCTGAGCTACCACCGTAAACAGGCAGAGTAGACAAATAAGGAAGGATGTAATATTCTTCATAAGTGAAGGATTAGTAAACAAGAAATATAGTAGCCAAAAGGTAGAAAGGTTTTAACTCTACTCTAACCGTGTAGGCGGTACGCAGACACCGGCAGTACAAGGATTCTGCTTGGATATCTAAAATAAATAGAGACTCGGTGACTAAGATTTACGGATAATTTGCCTATTTATGGTATTATCCTTTTTTGGAATAGTATCCTTACTGAAATATACAACTATGAGAGTGCGACCATCCGCCCTGATTATTGAACGAAATTGTGTATTAACGATGAAGTACCGCTACGGCGATACGGATGTGTACGCACTGCCAGGAGGAAACCCTGACCCCGGCGAGAGCTTGTTGGAGGTGATTGTGCGAGAACTGCGCGAGGAATTGATGATTGAGACTGAGGTAGATCAGATGGCTATGTGCGGAGAGGTTATCGGAGAAGATGGGCGAAAAGACGCGTTGCACGCCATTTTTGTGGTTCACTTGGTGGCGGGTTTACCAGTAATTAACCCGGAGCATACCACGGCGCTATCCGTAGAGTGGCTCTCGGTAGCCGACCTGGAACGTAAGCATTTGTACCCGCACGTGGGACAAGAAATCAAGGCTTTTGTGGAAGGAAAGTTGATGGGTACTTATCTTGGTAAGATAGAGCAGCCTTACGTGGATTAGGTCGCTATTGGTATAAAGACCACGAATAAAAAAACGCAGACAGTGTTTTAAATACTGCCTGCGTTTTGTAGTAAAATTGAAAGCCAACGGATATATTACGCCATCTCCATTTTACCGGCGTTGCGCTTACGATCGGTTTCTTCCAAATATATTTTACGCATCCGGATGCTCTGAGGTGTTACTTCCAAGTACTCATCCTTCTGAATATATTCCATACATTCTTCTAGTGAGAAGTTTATCTTCGGGGTGATACGCAGTCCGTCGTCAGTACCAGAAGCACGCATGTTGGTCAGTTTCTTAGCTTCTTGAAGGTTTACCACGATATCGTTGGGACGATTGTGCTCACCTACCACCTGACCACCGTAAATCTCCTCGGTTGGATCGACGAAGAAACGTCCACGATCTTGCAATTTGTCAATGGTATAACCGGTAGCCATACCTGTTCCTTTGGAAATAATCGAACCGCTGTTACGGCCGGGGATTAGTCCACGGAAAGGCTCAAAGCTCTTAAAACGGTGCGTCAGCACAGCTTCGCCCTGCGTGGCGGTCAGTACATTAGAACGCAGACCAATCAATCCACGGGATGGGATTTCGAATTCGAGGTGTTGTAGGTCGCCTTTAGGCTCCATAACGAGTAGCTCACCTTTGCGCTGCGTAGCTAGTTCGATTACTTTTCCGGCTGAAGTCTCGGGTACGTCTACTACCATTGTTTCGATGGGTTCGAGGCGCTGACCGTTTTCGTCTTCTTTGAAAAGTACCTGCGGCTGTCCAACCTGCAATTCGTATCCTTCACGACGCATGGTTTCGATCAATACCGACAAGTGAAGAATACCACGGCCAAACACAAGGAATTTATCTTCGCTACCGGCCTGCTCTACACGGAGAGCCAAGTTTTTTTCGGTTTCCTTCATCAGACGGTCACGCAGGTGGCGTGAAGTCACAAACTTACCTTCTTTACCGAAGAATGGAGAGTTGTTGATCGTGAATAGCATGCTCATCGTAGGCTCATCTACCGCAATACGGGGTAGTGCCTCAGGGTTTTCAAGATCAGCGATGGTATCACCAATTTCGAAATCTTCGATACCGGTTACGGCACAAATATCACCCGCACCTACTTCACTTACTTTTTGACGGCCGAGGCCTTCAAATATCTGAAGCTCCTTAATTTTGGTTTTCTTGATTACTCCGTCGGCTTTGCAAAGTGACATCTGAACACCTTCCTTGATGGTACCACGAAGTACACGCCCGATGGCGATACGGCCTACGAATGCATTGTAGTCAAGTGAGGTAATCTGCATTTGAGGAGTTCCCTCATTTATAGGAGCGGGGGGAATTTGCTCAATAATAGTATCGAGCAAAAAGGTAATGTTATCAGTAGGGTGTTGCCAATCGGCGCCCATCCAACCTTGCTTTGACGAGCCGTAAACGGTCGTAAAGTCAAGCTGATCTTCGGTAGCACCGAGGTTGAACATCAGGTCGAACACACTCTCCTGAACTTCCTCCGGGCGACAGTTTTCTTTATCTACTTTATTTACAACAACAATAGGCTTCAACCCAAGCTCGAGAGCTTTTCCTAATACAAAGCGGGTTTGTGGCATTGGACCTTCGAAAGCATCGACAAGTAATAGTACTCCATCGGCCATTTTCAACACGCGCTCTACTTCACCACCAAAATCGGCGTGACCAGGGGTATCGATTACGTTGATTTTAACATCTTTATAGCGAACCGATACGTTTTTGGACGTAATGGTAATCCCGCGCTCACGCTCGAGATCGTTGTTGTCAAGAATTAGGTCGCCAAACTCCTGGTTCTCGCGAAAAAGCTTAGAAGCATGAATGATTTTGTCAACCAGAGTGGTTTTACCGTGGTCAACGTGCGCAATGATAGCGATGTTACGAATGGATTGCATTTCTTTTTTCAGATCAACAGTTGAATTTCTTTATTTGCAGAGAAAAAGAAGCCAATGGTGTCTTTATTCTCTGTAAAATAAGCCGCAAAAGTACGGACTTTTTAACTGAATAACAGTTTTTTACAATTAAATAATCGTAAATAGAGAAAAAACGTTCATTGGACTAGGAGAAGTACAAAAAAGAATACGTATTTAGTCAAAGAGTTCGTTCTGCTCGATCTGATAGTTATGCCCCGCCTCCCAGCCAATAAGCGCTTGCTTACGGGCTGTGCCCCAGCGGTAACCACCCAATCCACCGGATTTTTGGAGTACCCGGTGGCAGGGAATCAGGTAAGCAATGCGGTTGCTTCCAATGGCCGTACCCACGGCCCGCGAGGCGGTGGGCTGCCCGATTGCATGGGCAATGGTATCGTAGCTTACTAGCCGGCCCGCCGGTATACACAGTAAAGCTTCCCATACCTTAATCTGAAAGTTGGTGCCTCGAAGCAAAAGAGGCATAGGTGAGATGGTGTCGGCGGCGAACATCCGATGAATATAGGGTAGTGTTCCTTTCCCATCGTACACACAGTCGGCCTGTTGCCATTCGGTAATCAACTGCCCAATTAGCGCTTCGGCCGTATGGGTTTCGTCCAGGAAGCGAAGATCAGTAATACCCCGTTCGGTAACCGCGATGAGGCATTCGCCAAAGGGTGTGGGGTGTACGGCGTACCGAATCGTAAGGCCCTGGCCCAAGGCCCGGAACTCGGCGGGTGTCATAGCCTCGTAGGTCACAAACAAATCGTGCAGTCGGCTCGGGCTGGACAGGCCACTTTCATAGGTGGCTTCTAGTAAGTTTTCCGAAGCTGCTAATTGCTGCTTGGCGTACTCCTTGGTCAGAAACCGCACAAACCGCTGCGGGCTGGTACCAGCCCACCGCGTAAAGAGTCGCTGAAAGTGGTATTCCGATAAGCCTACGTGCTCGGCAATCTGACGGAGAGAGGGTTGAGTTTTATAGTGGTCTTCTATGTAGCGGATGGCTTTTTCGATGCGCTGGTAGTCCAGAGAGGTATTAGTCGGCTCTTCCATTGGGATCTTTTTTCTTCAAAGATATCGCTTGCCAGCGAAGGGTGCAATCCGGATATTGCGGTTTTGGGGAGCTAAGAGATCCGTACAGAGTGCTTGGCAAACCAAGCCCGGCATTCGTCTAGGCTAGATTGGCCGGAGGCGACTTTGATGATGAAGTCGTAGAGTTCGTTTTTGGAAAGGGTCTTACTCAAACGCATCCCATTTAGTTTTAAAAAAGCCAAAGCAGCTTCGAGGCCAGTACGTTTGTTGCAGTCGGTAAAAATATGATTGCCAATGATATTGAAACAGTGCAAGGCTGCCTTGTCTGAAAGGGTTGGGTACAAAGGTTCACCAAACATTTCTGCTTGAACAGCTTCTAGCAGATAGTCTAGGTTTTCTTCGTGCAGAAAGTTAGCAGGCGGCATATAATTCCCTCCATGTTCCGAAATAGTCCGTCTATTGATGTAAACCATATCGTCTTTTTCGAGATAGTCAATGATCATGCCAATGCTCGGAACACCTCCTCATACTCATCGAAATCCTGATTGACGATTTCTTCAAGCCGTTGACGCTTTGCCACTTTTAGGTCGTCCTTTACTTCCAGTAACACCCCCCGCAAATAGCTAGGATCGTTTTTAGCTAGTTCGAGAATTGCCTCTCTGATTCTTTCTTTATCAATTACTGTCATGGTTTATTTTACATTATATTGATTCCCAAAGATACACAAAATGTTGTATTCCAGTGAGTTGGGCTTGTATTTCGAAGTTCGCCCTACTTTGTGATTGAGTAGAATGCACCTTTAACGCTTACTGGTGGCTCTCCCGATTACAACTTTTAGCTAGCTAGATGTAGTTTCAGAACACTAACAAAACTCACCCGAGAGGGATACAGTCAGGATAGTGCGGTATCCTTTCATTTGAAAATAGACGCCGAGCCTTTCTGAAACTATAATTGGAATAACAACTCAGGTCAAGGCCCTAAAAAAGTGCTCATACTCGTATAAAATCTTCAACAGGACGAGCAACCGAGCAAATTTTATTCAAATCAGGCTGCATCTACTCCAATACCTTGGTCTCACTTATCGTCATAATGCCCTCGGGCTGCAACCACAATCACGGTGATGGTTTGCTCAACTACCTGGTAGACGAGACGATTTTTTCTATCTAGCCGCCGGGACCAAAGACCAGCAAGGTCGTGTTTCAAAGCCTCAGGCTTTCCTACACCATGATAGGGGTCTTCACCAAGTTCTTCGAAAATACGCTCAATCCGTTTTATAATCACTTTGTCGCCCGATTTATGAAAGAAAGACAAATGCTTCCGGGCGGTTTCTGAGACCTCTACTCGATATCGGCCCATATATCCTTAAGGTCGCTGATGCGGGTAACTTTCCCGGCTTTCACATCCTCAATGCCTTGCTTGATGGACGCGAGTATGGAAGGGTCGGAAAAGAAAATGTCAGTTTCGGAGCCTTCATTAATGGGAGTAAGTAATACCGGCTTACGATTCTTGCCCCGGTGAATGATTACTCGTTCGGTTTCGGCGAGATCAAAGTAAGCTTTCTGGTTTTCCCGAAATTCTCGGGTGGTTATGATTTTCATTTGTGTACTTATTTGTGTACACAAATATAGAAAAATATCATATTATGAAGTGTGTTATTTTTTATGATTCGGTATTTCAAGTAGTCACCCTACTTCACCCAGTCCGGCAGCGTCATGTCCAGCCCCAAAATAGGAATCACCACGAAATAGAGTAGCGCGGTCAATAGTACTACCGAAATCAGATTGAGCCATAACCCACACTTGGCCATTTCGGGAATGGATACTTTTCCACTGGCAAAAATCACTGTGTTGGTACCCGTGCCCGAAGGCATCATGAAGGCAAACGAGCAGGCAAAGGTCGCTGGGATCATCAGAAAAAGCGGATTGATCCGGGCCGCCACCGCCACAGCGGCCAACACGGGCAAGAATATGTTAGCCGTAGCGGTGTTCGAATTGATTTCCGTTAAAAAGACGATGAAGGTAGTCACGATTAGCAGAATCATCAGCGGAGAGTAGGTGCCAATGAAGTCTAACTGCTGCCCGATCCATCCGGCTAGGCCGGTGGCTTGAAAGCTGCGTGCGATGGCATAACCTCCGCCTACAATCATAACCACGCCCCAAGGCACAGAGGATGCCTCATTCCAGGTCAACAAAGGTTTATTGGTTTTTTTATTGGTCAATACAAACAGGCTTAGCCCCCCCACCACTGCTACGGTGGAATCATGCACGTACTCACTTACCCCGAGCAGCGACCCCCAACCCAGCACCCGGAACGACCCAAAGTCGAAATCGCTGCGGAATATCCAGCCCATTGCGGTGAACAAAAAGACGCCCAATGCTTTCTTTTCACCGTCAGATATGGGGCCAAGGGCGGCCAGCTCCGTAGAAAAGGTGGTGCTATCAAAATGGATTTTGGTGGTAATATTGAAGTACTTGATGATGTAGAGCCAGATCACGGGGATGAAAACGACCACCATCGGGAAGCCGATTTTTAGCCAAGTAAAAAAGGTAATTTCGGGTGCCGCCGGGAACAATTCTCCCACAATACCGGCAAACACCATATTAACTGGTGTACCAATGAGGGTAGCCGTACCACCAATACTACACGCGTAGGCCGTAGCTAGCATTAGGGCGAGACCAAACTGTGAAGTAGCCTCCCTTTCAGACTCATCGGTTTTGGTGATGACAGCCGTAGCGATAGGTAGCATGAGCAGTACCACGGCTACGTTGGCTATCCACATAGATAGGAACGCCGATACCAGCATAAAGCTCAGGATGATGCGCTGCTGATTGGTACCCATGTATTTGAGCACGAGGAGGGCAATACGCTTATGGAGCTGCTGCGATTCAATGACTTTGGCTATGAAGAAACCACACAGAAGCATGATCACGTAGCTATGCCCGTAGCTTTCGGCCACGGCGTCGGTTTCGAGCACACCCAGCAACGGAAATAGCGCCATCGGAACGAAGGCCGTTGCGTAGATAGGAATGGCTTCGGATAGCCACCAAATAGCCATCAGTAGTGTAACTGCTACGGCACGCTGTGCGGGTACGGACAATCCCTCTGGCGTTGGCATGAGGATGATAAACAAGGCGACTAGGAGGCCACTCCAAAAACCGCTTTTCTGAGAGAGGGTCATGCGTTGGTGGTTGTATCAGAGGATGGGTTAGTAACAAAAAGGTTGGAGTTCACCTTACCAGCTTTAAAGTAGTAAAGCGCCGTTAATTTATTTTCTAACCCTTGCTTTGAAATTGGCTACTTATAAATCTAAGGTAGATTTGCCCCTATTTGAGTAGACCTACTAACGCTTGGTGTATGAAGTAGTCAAAGTCGAAATTGGTAGCTATACTTTGCAAGGTATTTTATTGGCCAAAACAGGTCTGCGTGCTGGCTCGCTAATGAGCGAGTCGGTTATGAAGATCCTTATTGTTACGGAAACAGAGGTTATATTAAAAATCGTTCATAAAGCATCAGTCGCCTCATGAACGGTACTTTTAATTCAGAATAGAATCTATATATTTAATTTTTTTTCTTAGGTTAGTAACGATTAAAAAATAACTTGGTAAAATTGCTTTTCACCTCACGACTAACTTACATTGATCAGCGAAGACGAAATCAGATATTACAGTCAACTGGACGAGCGCCAGCATCGGGTTTTCCTCGG
>Ga0335398_10001318_pt1 | contig 42742 bp, 39 predicted proteins | sample BON03_FD_205742 | JGI IMG/M metagenome (GOLD analysis project Ga0335398, IMG submission 205742) | Freshwater microbial communities from Lake Bonney liftoff mats and glacier meltwater in Antarctica - BON-03 (spades assembly) (version 2) | ecosystem: Environmental > Aquatic > Freshwater > Ice >... | reverse complement strand
GCTTTAAAATACAGAACTATAGAAGAGTTTTTGAATCAAAAAAATAATTTTAAAAATGTAGCTTAACTTTTTGTGCGGATTTTATTTGCATATCCAAACAGTAAATTCTGTATTAATCACAACTGACCAATAATGAAAAACTTTATTATCTACCTTATATTTATTATTACACTTGTATCATGTAATAGATTTAATAACAAAGTTATTTTTGAGAATAATTCTGACAAAAAACTTGATAGTGTATTAGTAATTGGAAACCCACTTTGCAGACCACTTGCATTTTATAATGTTAAACCGAATGAAATAGAAAAAGGTAAACTATTAAATTGTACTCAAAAAGGAAATGATGGAAGTTATCGTATTAAAGTATATTCCAAAGATACTTTAATAGAAAAAGTAACTGGTTATTATACTAATGGTTATCCTATCTTTTCGGAGATGACAATTAGCTTTGATAATAATAAAATCATTAGAATAAAAGAAAAATAAAAAATTAATTAAATCATTCACTTCGCAACAAAGAGATTGGTGGGCAACAGCAAATATAAATACTCAAAATAATATTATTAGTTATATTTTGCTTTAAATGCTATTCTCAAAAACTTGATGAATTAAAAAAAGTAGATACCGTTTATGTTTTTTTTAAGAATAATTCTATTTATGAAAGAAAAGATATCTATGATAAAATGAAAGTAAAAAGATTAAATAGAATTAGTTATGTTTTTATAACAGATTTTTATAATACTATTTTTTTTAATAGTAGCGTATATAAAGATTATGATTCTTTTGTAAATGGCATAAAAAATGATGTCAAAATCGTTAAAAAACGATTTTTAAAGAAAAATAAGAATATTATTTTAAAAATTGATTTTTTCTTAAAAAATGGTTTTGAAGAAACTTTTTTTAAGGCACTATATGGTAAAGTTATTTATATAATAGACAAAGATGGTTTTAAAATAAAAAAATTAAACTAAAACAAGTTAGTGTAATGTCTAATTATATTGGAGAATAATTTTTATAAATACATGGCTTTTAATGGCTTACATCAAAGAACATCATTTCAATCAAACATTAGCAATAATGAAAGTGAATTAAATATAATGAATATAGATGCCACGCTAAAGAATACTACAAAAAACAACAATACGTATTAAATTTTTATTAAAATATAATAAATTGCACTAAAAATCGTTCATGTTATCTAGGTTTGTTCTTGGATATCCAAACAAAAAATAATAATTTTAAAAAGGAAAACAAAGTAGGAAAAAATTTATGTTTAGTGCGGTTGCACTAGTAGCATTTTCATTCGCTGGTATGGCAAATGGAGGAACGGTTGAAGAATGTCTAAAAGAATATAAGACAGCAAAAGACAAATTAGTTGCAGGTGGTATGGATGAAACTAAAGTCGCGCAGTCTTCACAAAAAGATTATCACGCATACAGGAGTAGAAAAACAATATGAAGTATTTCTTAGTTAAAAAGAATTAATAATAGCGTATTAAAAGATTAATCTTTTAATACGCTTAAAAAATATAAAAATGATAAAAAACATTATACTTATCTTCTTATTTATAAGTGCAAATGCACAAGAAAAAATTTGTATTACTTATAAAATGGAGAGAATTATACCTGAATCTGGCTCAAATACAGAAACAGAAGAAATTAGACAAACCAATAAGTATTTAGAAAATTTAAAATTTGAGTTAATTTTTACCAAAGAATTATCCGTTTTTAAACAAATTAACAAATTAACAAACGAGGAAGTTTTTAAAAGAACAGATTATGTGCCAAATGATGATGTTGTCTACATACGTAATAACAAAAAATACACTGAAAAAGGTGAATTTGTAGCAAAAAAAAATAGTTTTCTAATAGAGGAAGAATTTCCTGTGTGGCAGTTGCATAATGAATTTAAAATAATTAATAATCTAGAGTGTTATAAAGCAACCTCAAAGTACACAACTAATGGTAAAAACTCATTTGATATAATCGCTTGGTATTGTCCGAATTTACCATATTCTTATGGACCAGACGGTATTGGAGGATTACCCGGTGTTATTCTTTTTCTTCAAAATGGTTTTGAAGTGTATTCTGCAACTAAAATTGTGAAAAATTGTCCGGAAGAAATATACTTTCCAGATAAAATTAAAATTTTGTCCTATGAGGAATATGCCGCTTTAATTGAAAAATTAGAAGAAGAAATGTTTGAAGATTAACTAAATGCCAAAATTCCTTTGCCTGCAATCATTTTACAAAACTTAAACTAAATAATTAACCAAGTATTTGATTTTTATTCCTATAAAATTTAACTTATTAAAACATACTATTTTATACGAAAATCGTTTTTTAATGCAGTATAGTTGTTCTCATTTGCTGGAATATCGTCATAATAAAAACGCTTATATTGAAAAAGTTAACAATCAATATGTTACAGAAAAAGCGTGTTAAATTTTTGTTAAAACATAATAAATTATACTAAAAACCGTTTTTTTTTTTTTCACTTTTGCAATGGATATCCAAACAAAAAATATTAATTTTAAAAATTAAAAGAAATTTACAACAATAACTTTTAATAATGTTTGTGGTATTTGTCTTATTGTTGAGAATTGTATTTAACCCACTGAACTTAAAAAAAATAGTAACTAAAAAACGTTAATAAAATGACAAAGCTTAAAACCTTACTTGCTTGCTTTGCAGTTATATTGCTTTTTTCATGTAGTGATGATGATAAAAATAATAATGAAATAAAATTACAAAAGCCAAAGATTACAAGAGAGGAATTTAAATATTTTAAAAAGTTACCGAACCTTATACCTAAAAAAAAAGGAAATGTAAGTTCTAAAAATAGTGCCTCTGAAATTTATGAATTCACAATTGACTCTACATCAGTAACTCAAATATCATATCAAGATAAAAATTACTTCACTATAGCCATTCATAGAAACGAGAATTTGAATGAAAATTCATTTGAAAATCTTGTTATAGTTGAAGATTTAATCAACCACAATAACAACGCTTTTATAATCAAATACTTTCCAAATGATGAGTACTTTCAAAATCTTCAAACAACAAAATATCCTGGCTTTAAAGGAGAAATAACTATTCATAAAATTGATTATAACTTAATAGGCCTGTCTTATAGAAGTGACTTATGTATTACTTATACTCAGGCTTTTTGTGGCAATAACTTTGGACCCGCAGGTCCAAACTGTTATAACAATCAAGATCACGGAGCACATATTTATTATAAAACTATTGAAGTTTGCAGCTCACGAAGCGATGTTCCCGTAATTGTAGACATTACAGATGGCGCAGGGAGCGGATTTGTTTCAGGAATTAATGGAGGAGGAGGTAGTCACGGAACTAATAATTCAAACAACCTAATTACTGAGCCAATTATCATGCAAAATAGGACCGAACAAAAACTTTTGCAAAGCTTTACGACAATTGAACAGAACAATTGGTGGCAATTTGTAGCTTCTCAAGAAACTAAAGTTCAAATTATTAATTATCTAAATCAAAATACTACAAATAATGTTATTGCCCCGCAAGCGGAACAGTTTGTGATTGAGTTTATAAACTCATGTATTGAAAGTGGCCTAAACTTAGACTTTGAAAAATCTTTGAAATCTCCAGCAAATATTGATTTCTCAGATATTGACATCACAACTCCTGAAGGAGAACATTTTAATTGGATATACAGCAAATTGATGGAAACATCTGATTTCAAAAATCTTTTCATAGCTACTTTTGGTGGAAATCAAACAAAACTAAATGTTAAGTTTGAGTTTGCAGATGATTTACCAACTGGAACATACGGAACGTGTAGACTTCAAATAAGAAACGGAAATTATACTAATTTAATTAGAATTAATAGGTCTAAAATTTTAACAACTTCAAATTTATCTATTGCTAAAACAATTTTTCACGAAGGTATTCATGCGTATTTAAATATAAAAAACATTAATCAAAATCTTGGCTCATCCATTACAGCTTTAAACGGAATGGATTTAAAAGAAGTGATAGGTACTTTTTATCAAGGGTTTGGTGGAGTTCTCGTTAATGGTAGGAATCAAACACAGCATGCTTTCATCTTTGTCAATTTAGTACCAGTACTTGCAAGTGCTTTAAGCGATTTAAAAAATGAGTTAATTAGTCCATATGATATTAATCAAATGCAACAACAAGGAGCTTTTTATAATCAAACTACTGGACAAGAAGAACCTTTTAACTGGACAGACATATTTTATTTTTTATCCTTAACAGGGTTACAAAACTCAACGCCATTTATAGCAGAATATCCAGTTGGCAGTGAAAGGTATGAAAAGTTTGATTGGTATGGTTATTACTTAGGTATAAATAGTTTAACTAAAACACAATTTTAATGAAAAAAATAATTTTATTAATTACTTTAATCAAATGTGGATTTTCATTTAGTCAAGACACGATAATCTATGATAACTCTAATGATTTTATGGAGTTTCATAAAGGAACTAAAAAAATCCCAAAACAATTGATAGAAAAAGATACTGTGTTTTTTTTATTTGAACATAATAAAAATCAAAAACAAACATATCGTGACGCTTTTTTTAATAAACCTATTACAACTAAAGAATCATATTACTATTTTTTTAAAGAATTTGAAACTTATAGTTTAACTTACATGAATTGGCTAGATGAAAAAGGTAATACTAATTTAGCTACTTTAGAATTTAAAAAATCATTTTTACGGAAAAACAAAGATATTATTCTTACCTATAACGAAATTTTAGACTATGGACCAATAAATATTTTAAACGCCTTTGGTGACAAAAAAGTTTTTGTAATAGATAAAAAAGAAATTAAGTGCCGAAAAATAATTGCACGGCAAGTGTATTTTGGAAGCAGTATGTATCAAGAATAATACAGCCTATAACAAATGGTTTAAGTTATTTAAAATATGCTTTATCTAATGGCATACCTGTTATAGTTGGTGTAGATGATGCTCCAGGTCATCCTGGAAATTTAGATAGCACAACCGATCATTTCATAGTAATAGTTGGCATGGGAACCGATAGTAATGGGAAATATTTTCAATTTTATGATAATGCTTCAGGTATTGTATCTCAAGGAGCTAGCTCATTAAACAAACTTTACTACAATTCTACTACTGGTATTATTAGTGGTAGTTCACAATGCATAAGTTATGTTAATGAGACGGCATATCCATACAAAGTAACAATGATAAGAAAAAGTAAATCACTATAATTATGAATACATTATTTAAAATTTTATTCTTGCTATTTATTTTAAAAGCAGAATTAGTTCATGCTCAGGAAATTAAAAAAATGGAGGTAGTTTTAACAGGTTATAGTAAATTTAAAGCAGGAGGAAAGCATAAAGATTTTTTTAAAGCTACAAATTTTAAAAATAAAAAAAAATATAATACTAGTATTTCAGGATATTTACGTAAGGATTCATCAATAGCATTTTTTGCTGTGCTTCATCCATATGGATATTATAAAGAAGATACATTTCCAGATTTCGAAAAAGTTCAAGAAATAAATGCAATAGTGAGTGTAAAGGAATATAAGTATAATAAAATCATATATTATGTTGTCAAAGATATCGTTTTAAAAGAATGAAATTTATTATGATTCAAATACTGGATTAATTAGGGGTGCATCACAAGCGTCTCCATTTGCGACAGGATTGACTTATTCCTTTCAAAATAAGTCTTTTGCTGTTATTTAAGCAGGTTTTTTTGTCTGTTTAGATTTTAACCGCATTATCCAAATCAAATTCTTTTGTAGCTTATGCTTCAAAAACCCAGGTTTAAATAAAAGCAAATGACTATAAGTTACAACCAAAGTTTATAGCAAAAGCGACTTTCAAGAACTCCTGAAAGTTGCTTTTTTATTGTTTAAAAAAGGTGCTTCAACACCTTTGCTAGCGTTTAATTAAAGTAACAAAAGTAGTATTTATTTTTTCAAACCTTTATAAAAAAGCCACAACATTAGCGCGTTTTTAAACCAATGGTCTTTTTTTTTTAATTAAAATCCTAGTAAACGCTGAAAAAAATAATTGAAAATGTACACAAAAAGTGTAACAATAATAAAAAAATGAAAATATTAAACGAGGAAGAGTATGAAAAGGCTCTAGATAAATTTAATGATTTTCAAAGTGAATAAATTAAAACTTATTTTAATTTTTGTTCTGTTTCCTTGCCTTTCCCTTTCCCAAACCCTAACAGGTACGGTAAAAGATAGTTTGGACAATCCATTACAAAATGCCAATGTAATTGCGAAACCGTTAGTTGATAATGCAAAATTAAGTTTTATTGTTGTAAATATATTAATGTTAAATTTTTGTTAAAATATAGTAAATTGCACTAAAAATCGTTCTTGTTTTTTAGGTTTGTTCTTGTATATCCAAACAAAAAATAATAATTTTAAAAAGTAAAACAAAGTAGGAAAAAATTTATGTTTAGTGCGGTTGCACTAGTTGTATTTTCATTCGCTGGAATGGCAAATGAAATTGAAGAGAAGAAGGATGAGATAGAAAGAGATTGTTGTGCTGTATCAGATGCTGCATTTGACAAATCTCGAAAAGAAGGACATGACTCTATTGCAGCTTCAAATATTGCATTAGCAGCATATAATGCGTGCAATAAAATAAATTCAAAAAAAAACTTTATCAAGTAACTAATTATGAAAAAAACATTAACAACTACGCTTTTATTGGTTGCTTTCATTGGTTTTTCAAACACAAAAAAAGTAACGGATTGTACAGAGATTTACAAAGCAACACGTGATGCCGCAAAAGTGCAAGGATTTAACCAATCAGAGTCACAAAAAATAGGAGCTGCTGCATTTTATGCATGCAGAAGAGAAAATTCTAAAACGATAAAAAACATTTAACTAATAAAACTAATTAGAACAAAATTTGAGGTTGTTCAAAAGTATTTAATTTTAATAAAAAATTAATAAAGAAAAAAGAAGATTAATAAAAAATCATAAAATTTTTTCTTGTGAACAACCTCATAATAATTTTAAAAAAATGAAAAAACACCTCTTAATAGTATTATTATCTAATTTCTTTTTTGCTCAAAACACTAAAATAACCTATAATTTTGAAACCAATTTTTCAGAAAATCAAATGAAAGATGAAAACATAGGTTTTTATATAAAAGGAGCGCAAGAAGGAGCTAAAAATTTAAAACTTGAACTTATCTACAATGATAGTGTATCAATTTTCCAGCCAATCGAATCGCTGTCAATAAACGAAGAAACAGATATGGCTAAAACCTTTTGTAAATGTGAAAAAAAGATTTTTCAAAAGGAAGATTCACAATTTTATCAAAATAGTGAAATGTTTTTTCAAAAAAACAAATACATTATTAAAGAGCCTATTAAAGACGATTGGAAAATAACAAATGAATCCATAAAAATAAACGATATAACTTGCTATAAAGCAGAAATTATTGAATATATTTCTCTACCAAACAATTCTAAAAAAGAGAAAAAAATTATAGCATGGTTTGCTCCAGAACTTCCAAGTAAATTTGGACCAGGAGGTTTTGGGAACTTGCCAGGAACAATTTTAATTTTACAAAATGGTGATGTGATTTTTAAAGCAATTGAAATTAAAAAAAACGACAAAACATTATTAAAAATGGATTTGAAAGGTGTTGAGGTTTCAGTTGAAAAATACAACGAAGAAGTTGAAAAATCGTTACAAGGAAAAGAAATAATTGATTAGAAAATACAAATACTAAATGCAAAGAGCCCTACTTCTTTTTCTGCTTTTTCCAATTATTTCCCTTTCCCAAACCCTAACAGGTACGGTAAAAGATAGTTTGGACAATCCATTGCAAAATGCCAATGTAATTGCAAAACCGTTAGTTGAAAAACAAGGGTTAAAATTTGCTATTGCTGATCATTTAGGCAGATACAAACTAGAACTAGAAAAAGAAGTGCCTTATGAAGTAAGGGTTTCTTATTTAGGCTTTCAAGAAGAAATTTTAACGCTTCCGGTTAATTTTACGATAAGGGAATATGCTTTCAAACTAAAAGAAACCGGGCAAGAACTTAAAGAAATTATAATTAATTATGAATACCAACCTGTTGTGGTTAAAAAAGATACGCTTATTTACGACGTTAAAGCTTTTACAAACGGAAACGAACGCAAACTAAAAGAGCAACTCGAAAAGTTACCGGGTGTGGAAGTTGATGAAAACGGAGGGGTAACCGTTCAGGGGAAAAAAGTAACTAAGTTTTACGTAGAAAATAAATTGTTTTTTGGCGGCGGCACCAAATTAGGCATAGAAAATATTCCTGCCGATGCGGTAGATAAAGTAGAAGTTATTGACAACTTTAACGAAGTAGGTTTTCTAAAACAAGTATCCGATTCTGAAGACCTAGCCATGAACATAAAACTGAAAGAAGATAAAAAGAAATTCGTTTTTGGCGACGTAGAAGCAGGTGCCGAGGTGGCAAATGATAATGGTTTTTACTTAGGGCATGCTGCATTGTTTTATTACGCACCAAAAACAAATGTAAGTTTCATAGGGGATATGAACAACATTGGAAAACGTACTTTTTCCTTTGAGGACTTAATGCGTTTTCAAGGAGGTGTGAGCAGTTTTATTTCGGGTAGAAGACAATTGACCGACTTGTATTCTTTTGCTGCAGATAACGCAGATGTGCTGGAAAACAAATCGCAATTTAGTGCACTAAACTTTCATCAAGAAATTAACAGTAAATTAGACATAGAAGGTTTTGGTATTTTCTCTAAGCTTTTTACAAACACTTTAACCTAAAACAATATTGAATATTTACAAAACACTTCGGCAACATTTGAAGAAAGAATAAATAATGGGCAAAACAAAACAATTTTAGGCATTGGAAACATAAAATTAAACTACTCGCCTAGCAATAAAGAAAAATGGTTTTATAACGGACAATTTCAATCAAGTGCTAATGATATACGTTCGGTTTTAAATTCAACTCTTGACGGACAACAATCTTCGTTTGAAACCTTAAACACTGCAGATAATGTGCAAATCAAACAATTTTTAGAAGTGCACAAGCAAGTAAACTTCAAACACACTACAACTTTTGTGGTCAACCATAGTTACGACAATCAAAAACCAAACAATACTTGGTTAACAGATACTGAATTTTTAACCGGTTTAATTCCTTTAGAAAACGATACTTTTTACAATATTAAGCAAGTAAAAAAAATCAAGAACAACAGTATAGATGCGCTGTTTAAGCATTATTGGATTCTTAACAACTTCAATCATTTATACACCAATATTGGAAACAATCTAGGAACTACACAACTCCAAATTACTGAAAAACAATATTTAACAGATGGATCTATTAATGATTTTGCAACGAATGGTTTTGGCAACGATTTAGATTATTTGCTAAACGATTTATATTTAGGTTTAGAGTATAAATTTAAAATAGGAAAATGGATCAATAAACCTGCTATTTATGCACATTATTATCATTTAAAAACCCAACAGATTGCTGCAAATTACCAATTAAACAACACTTTTTTACAACCAAGTTGGCTAAGCGAATACGAATTCAATACATCAGAAAGTTTAAAATTCAATTATAGTTTAATAAATGAATTTCCAGAAGCCAATTTATTATTAGAACGATATACTTTACAAAGTTATAATTCGGTTTTTAAAGGAAATGCATTGTTAAGAAACGAACGTTTTCATAACGCCTCTTTAAATTATACAAAAAACAGCATGTATCGTGGCCTTATGTTATTTGCCAATGGAAGTTTTACCAAAAAAGTAAGAACCATTCGAAATGAGATTGGGTTAGAGGGCATCAATCAATTTACAACTCCAATACTAGCCGATAATCCAGAAACTACGTACCGCATTTCGGGAAATATTGAAAAAAAAATATACAAATTTAAATTGAGTTTAAATACTAATTTATCTTGGTTTAACTACACACAAACTTTAAACAACCAAACCGTTACAAACGACAGAAACAATCAAAATTTAGGAATTGGTTTGCGAACGGCCAATAAAAAGTGGCCAAGCACGGGTGTAAGTTATAACAAAACGTTTAGTCAATTCTCTGGTTTAACAAATTCAAAATTAACTTCCGACCAAGTAAGTTTTAATGTAAATGTTACTTTTTGGAAACATTTTAATTTTAAAACAGATTATGAGGTAACCTTTAACGAGAATAGTAATAACATGGCAACAAATTACCGAATTGCAAACGCCCATTTAAGTTTTCAAAAGAAAAATAATCCATTTCGAATGGAGCTTTCGGCGCAAAATTTCTTAAACAATAGTACCATAATATACAACTCCTTTTCCGACTTTATGATTTCAAATACTACTACATACACATTACCAAGAATTGTAATGTTGACTATAAGTTATAAGTTGTAGAAAGTAGAAATTGCAATAGCCATTTGAAACTCAAGTATACTATTTATAACTAAATGCACTGTGGAATTGTTTTCAACGGAATCATAATCAAAAAAACTCGGTAAATTTCTGTGTAAAAAATAAACTACAAACGAAACGTATAAAATAATTTCAACATGCTCTACTAACCCCTCTTCATTTGAATATGCGGAATGTCGTCTTCTAAATACATTTCGCTAGTTTGCACAAAACCGTGGCCTTCGTAAAACTTTTTTAAATATTCTTGTGCAGAAATGGTAATGGCAGTTTCCTCAAAAAATTCTGCAACTGCATCTATAGAAACTTGCATTAAATCGTGTCCAAATTTCATGCTTCGGTATTTTGGAGCTGTAACTACTCTGCCTATAGACGCTTCGTCAAAATAATAACCTTTATCAAAAATTCTAGTATAAGCAGCTAAATTGCCTTCAAAGTAACCTAAAACATGAATTGCCTTCTCGTCTTTGCCATCCACGTCTTGATATACGCAGTTTTGCTCTACCACAAACACTTCTGCGCGTAGTTGTAATAAATTATATAGTTCTTGAACAGTAAGTTCGTTAAAACGCTTTATTTCAAATTCCATAATGTTTTGTAAAAAGAAAGTTCTCTGTAAAGAGAACTTATATTAATTTATTTTAAAAACTTAACCGATTTTATAATAGCTTCTAATTCAAAAACCAAATCTCTTTTAGATTTAGATGGATGAAAAGTAAAACCTTCTAAAATTAAATAACGGTTATTTTTTACATCTTTAATAGCATAATTTACAAAAGGACCAGCCATAAAATCATTTTTTAAATCCCAAGTTCCTTTAGTTTCAAAGGTTGGTCTACCTGCTAACTTAATCTCAAATAAATAAGGCGCATAAGCCGCTTCTGTAACCATCCAAGTATTTGGCAACGTTCCATGAATGTATAATTTACCTATAGAATCGCGCATTTTGATAATATTTCCTACAATATTATTGTCTTTTTCAATGGTTTCATATGGCACATCATACACTAAAATGCTGTTGTAACTTGCGCCATTGTTAAATTCTTTTCTTATCCAAAGAAAATTATCCTGAATCATATCGTACTTATAACCATATCCAAGGGTTAAGGCAATGCCAAATTTAGCACGAACTTTTTTATCGCTTACTGGAGATTTTCTAAGGCGAACCTGATTTTCCACAATATCGGATGCTTTTATAGTTGCAATAATTTCAGAAGCTTTCTTTTCTAAAATTGCTAAAATTTCTGCATTGTCTTTTCCTAAGATATAAAACACTTGTTGTGGCTTTGCAAATTGGGTTTCCTGGTGATTAAAACCTGTTTTGTTGGTTTTTTGAACAATAATTACATTTCTACTTTTTCTAACGAAACCTTCGAAAACTTTTGTAGGATATTGATTTAGAGTAAATAAAGGTTCTTCTTGCGGCAAACCGTCTACTGGTGCTGCAAATTTTTTACGAATACTATCGCCAATTTCGCCACTCCATAAAGACTCATCTATAATGATAGAAACATTGTTAATTTTTGCGTTAGAATCTGGTAAAATTGCCAGTTTATCTGCTTCCGTTTCTTTACAAGAAATAAACAATATAACGCTAACAAGTAAAACAACTACTTTTTTCATCTGGTAAATTTTATAGGATTTTATCCTTTAATTTTTAATTTCATTCCGGGTATAATATTGTTACCACTAATATCGTTCCATTCTTTAAGGTTATTAGCAGAAACACCCGGGTATTTCTTTGAAATAGTATATAACGAATCCCCAGATTTTACGGTGTAAGTCTTGCTGTTGCTAGGATTAAAAGCTTTTGAAGTTGCCGCTTTATTAGTAGCATAAATTTTTAAAGTTTTTCCGGCGTTTATGTTGTTACCTTTTATATTATTCCATTTACGCAAAGAAGAAATGGGTACATTATACTTTTGCGCAATTAAACCTAAACTTTCACCTCTTCTAATTTTGTGGTATTGTGTAGAAGATTTAGTTAAATTGTAGGAAGTTGTATTTACATGGTTTGGTTTTTCACCTTGGTTGTCCAAATAGTCAATGTAGGCATAAATTGCTTGTTCATTAGAAACAAAAAGACCAATTTTATCTTTTGGTAATCTTAAGAAACGATGTCTTTCTTTGGTATAAGGAATAATGTCTAACTTATAAATAGGGTTTAAAAACTGAATTTGATCTACAGAAATGTCCAATAATTCTGAAATTTGTTGGAAACTTATTCGTTTTTTTATCGCAATTGTATCTGTTTCAAAATAAGTTAAAGCCGGTTTTTTAGGTTCTAAACCGTGTTCGTTTTTAAACTCATAAATATACATAGTTGCAAGAAAAGCTGGTACATAATTAGCTGTTTCACGAGGTAAATTTCTTCTAATGTTCCAATAATTTTGGCTTCCGCCTGAACGACGAATTGCTTTAGAAACATTTCCTGGCCCAGCATTATAGGATGCTAAAACCAAACTCCAATCGCCAAAAATACCATATAAACTAGACAAATATTTACAAGCAGCATCTGTAGCTTGTAAAGGGTCAAATCGCTCGTCTACATAAGAAGTAACCTCTAAATTAAATTGTATTCCTGTAGGATACATAAACTGCCATAAACCAGATGCTCCCACTCTAGACTTAGCCCTTGGGTTTAAAGCAGATTCCACAATGGCTAAATATTTAATTTCTAAAGGCACATTGTACTTTGCTAAATGTTCTTCAAACATTGGAAAATAATATTCTGAAATTGCCATTAAGCGTTCAAAATTTCCTTTTCTGTTTTTTAAAAAAGATTTAATTGTGTTTTCTAAAGCAGGGTTATAGCTTATATTAAAAGGGGTTTTTGCATCTAGTGCTTGCAGTCTTGTTTTTAAAACATCTGTAGAAAGGTCGAAAGTAACATTGTCTTCTACATTAACCGTATCGATATCTGAAAACATTATGGCAGATAATTCCCCGTTATTAAGCTCCTCTAGCCATCTTTTATCTATGCAATTACTTGTGCTGTGGTTTATAAAAGTTGCTTTAATAGAGTCTAAATAACTCCCTTCAGATAACGGCAAAAGAGTTTCGTCATGAACGCTTTCTTGTGCAAAACAAGTTAGCGATACAAAAAGAAAAAGTATAAAATTGAAAGTTTTTTTAAGATGAATAGTGCTTTGATTTTGAGATATAAACATACTAATACTAAATATTTTTTTTTAATCGTTAAGAATTGCGGCAATACCCGGCAATGTTTTTCCTTCTAACATTTCAAGCATTGCGCCACCGCCTGTTGAAACATAACTCATTTTAGGTTCAAAACCAAATTGTTTTACTGCAGCTACACTATCGCCGCCGCCTACAAGTGAAAAAGCACCGTTTTTAGTAGACTCAGCTATATAATTTCCTAAAGAAATAGTTCCATTAGCAAATTGCGACATTTCAAAAACACCTAATGGTCCGTTCCAGAGAATTGTTTTTGATTCTAAAATTACTTGCTCAATTATTTCTAATGATTTTGGCCCAGAATCTAAACCTTGCCAACCATCTGGAATTTGCTTAACATCTACTATTTGCGTATTCGCATCGTTTGAAAAAGCATCGGCAGCAATAACATCTACGGGTAAATGAATTTGAACTCCTTTTTCTTTCGCTTTTTTAAGAATTTCAATTGCCAATTCTAACTTATCGTCTTCACAAATAGAATTTCCAATATTACCTCCTAAAGCTTTTATAAAAGTAAAAGTCATTCCACCACCTATAATCATGTGGTCTACTTTGTCTAAAATATTTTCAATAACTGTTATTTTGGAAGACACTTTACTTCCTCCTAAAATTGCAGTAACCGGTTTTTGTGAATCTTTTAGAACTTTCTCAATACTAATTATTTCTTTGGCTAATAAATTACCAAAGCATTTTTTACCTGCAAAAAACTGTGCAATTATGGTAGTAGAAGCGTGTGCTCTGTGTGCCGTTCCAAAAGCATCATTTACATAAATATCTCCTAAAGAAGCTAGTTCCTTTGCAAAAGCAATATCTCCTTTTTCTTCTTCAGGATGAAAACGTAAATTTTCTAAAAGAAGAATTTGTCCTGCTTGTAAATTTTTAGCTTGCAAGATTGTTTCCTCGCCTATGCAATTTTCAGCAAACAACACTTTATGTCCAAGAATTTTCTCGGTATCTGCAAGAATATGTTGGAGTGAAAATTTTGCTTCAGCTCCTTTTGGTCTTCCTAAATGACTCATTAAAACTACACTCCCACCGTCTTTTAAAATTTTATCGATAGTTGGTTTTGCTGCTTCAATTCTAGTAGAATCCGTTACTTGAAAATTTTCGTTTAAAGGAACATTAAAATCAACTCTGATTATTGCTCTTTTGTTGTTAAAGTTAAAATCGTTAAGCGTTTTCATTTAAAATAAAGTTATAAATATTAATAAATAATTCTTTTTTGGGTACAAGGATAACAAATTAAACTTTGTAAAAAATAAAATTCAAGCATAATTATTTGTATTCCAGAGTTATATACTATCAACTCGTTAGAATTTATTTAGTAAGAATAATAAAATAAAAATTGTTCTTTATAAATCCTAAAATTGAGACTACCATAACTCGATTCAAAGAATGCTTGTTTAAAAGTAGTAGACAAAAATATAATTATTATATTTAATACCCCGAACTTTACACAAAAAATTATTAAAAATATTTTTGATAAAAAAATAATTGTAGGCCAAATACCGTTACCTTTTTGTTTTTATATTGTGTTATAAATTAATCCATTAACCATAAAAAAAAGCATGTGCCAAAGATAATTAAGTACCTCTATCTTTTGGCTGAAAAATAAAAAGAACACTCTAAAGTAATTGAAAACATAGAAACTGATTGAAAATAAAATATAATTATAATTATAGAATTGTATATTTGCTAAATGCTTTTTAAAGATATTTTAGGACAAAATCATATTAAAAACCACTTAACAAAAAGTGCTACTGCAGGACGCATACCGCATGCACAATTATTCGTTGGACCCGAAGGAAGTGGAACATTATCAACAGCAATTGCTTATGCGCAATATATTTTATGCGGAAACATAGGTAATGAAAACGAAAATGGTAATGCGTCTTGTAACCTAAAGTTTGAAAGCTTTTCGCATCCCGATTTGCATTTTGTTTTTCCTGTTGCAACCACCACACAAGTACCAAAACGTCCTGTAAGTGCGAATTTTATGATTTCCTGGCGAGAATTCTTAAATGAAAATCCGTATGGCAGTTTGTTTGATTGGTATAAAAAAATTGATATTGAGAAAAAACAAGGAAAAATTGGAGTAGATGAAGCTATTGAAATTAACAAGGCGCTTTCTTTAAAAGCTTATGAAGGCGGTTATAAGGTAATGATTATTTGGATGGCCGAAAAAATGAACGGAGAAGCCTCAAATAAATTACTAAAATTACTAGAAGAACCGCCAAACAAAACAGTTTTTATTTTAATCACCGAAAACCTTGATGATTTATTACAAACCATAATTTCTCGCTGTCAAATATTAGATTTTATAGGAATTAGCGAAAGTATAATTGCCGAAAATTTAGTTGCTCGTGAAAATTGCGACCCGAGTTTGGCTTTAAAAATAGCACATCAAAGTGAGGGAAACTATAATACGGCTTTACACATCTTCAAAAAAGATGCAAATGAATATCCTTTTGAACAATGGTTTATTCAATGGATTAGAAGTGCGTTTAAAGCAAAAGGAAATGCAGCAGCAATTTTAGAATTAATTCAATGGAGTGAAAATATTGCAGGCTTAGGAAGAGAAGTGCAAAAACAATTTTTACACTATTGTATTTACTTTTTTCGGCAAGCATTGCTTTCTAATTACCAAATAAAAGAAATGGTTTTCTTTGAAGCTACGGAGCCCGGATTTAATCTAGAAAAATTTGCTCCTTTTGTAGATGGAAGCAATATTAATGATATCTTTAAAGAACTTGAAACTGCTATTTACCATATTGAAAGAAATGGAAATAGTAAAATTATATTAACTGATTTATCTATAAAATTAACCCGTTTAATACATAAAAAACAATAACTATGACACACGCAGCACCTATTTTAATATTGTTATTACTTGCCGTTACTTTTTTACAATCTAGCTATGATAAAATAAAAGATTGGAAAGGAAATGTTTCTTGGCTAAAAGGACATTTTGCAAATACTATTTTCGCAAATCAAGTACCTATGTCTTTATTTATAATTTTGATATTAGAATTAGTTACAGGTGTATTTTGTATTTCAGGAATAATTGAATTAGCCACAAAAACAACTTCTGTAATGGCTTTATATGGTGCCAACTTATCTTGTTTAACGCTTATCTTTTTATTATTTGGTCAACGTATTGCTAAAGATTATGATGGTGCACGTACTATTGTAATTTATTTTATTCCAGCAGTTATGGCTGTTTATATGTTGAGTTAGTGTTTAAAGCATTAAATATATTTCGGTAAATAAACTACATCCCAAAAGAAGAATGAAGTATAAAAATATACGGGAAGAAGAACTCAAAAACAAAGTTGGTGCTGACTGGTTTAAGCAATTTGACACAACAGAAATTCTTGGAAATATTGATTTTACCGTGTTTCCAAAACAGGACAGTCTATTTGGACGAACACCACTTTTATGGGCAGAAGCAAAAACAGGGAATTTTGACGTTCCTACAATGTTTGTACAACTTATTCTGACCATTGGAAAAGCACGAACTTTCGATAAAACCTTACCGCCTGCTTTTTTAGGAGCATTTGATTTCAAAAAAATTGCTTTTATTGATTATGTAAATATTCAAGATATTTTCTATCTCAATGACTTTAATTGGAATGTTACACCAAGTAATCATGAAACAAAAGAGTTTCAACTTATTAAAGAAAGAATAGAAGCTGTTTTAAAAACGAAAACCTATGTTTTTGATTATCAGAAAGACGAAAAACTACTCAATACCTTTATTAAAAATAATGTAGCAAAAGCCACCACAAAAAGCAAAATAAAAATTGACAAAAACAATTTCATTCCAATTTATTTACGTTGGATTGAGATTGTAAAACCTATAATTGATGTTAATTGGGATGACTTAAAAAAAGCAAATATTTTTGATAGTGATTTTTATCTAGCTGACATATTTGTTGATGACAAAGGCACTCAAAATATTGATGATGATTTAACCATAAGAGATAGCTTATTTGTTGTCTTTCAAAATCAAGGCTATAAAATAGCCAAAGAAAACATCAAGCAAATGTTTGATGCAACCATAAACATTAGAAATAAAGATGCTTATTCACAGTTCTGGAAACTTTACAAACGCCCACCCATAAAAGAGTTTCAAGATTACATTATTGAGCGTAGAGATTTATTGGCACCGCAAGACATTAGAGAACGTAAAGGAGCATTTTTTACGCCTCGTATTTGGGTAGAACTTTCGCAAAAGTATTTAACCGATTATTTGGGCGAAAACTGGCAAGACGATTATTACATTTGGGATTGTGCGGCTGGTACTGGAAATCTTTTGGCAGGTTTATCTAATAAATATAACATTTACGCCAGTACACTAGACCAACCCGATGTTAATGTAATGCACGAGCGTATAGATCATGGCGCCAATTTATTGAAAAATAACGTTTTTCAGTTTGATTTTTTGAATGATGCGTTTACCAAATTGCCTCAAAGTCTGCAAGAGATTATCAACGACCCAGAAAAACGAAAAAAACTCATTATTTATATAAATCCGCCATATGCGGAAGCTAGCGATAAAAAAACTTTAGGTGGCAAAGAAGGAAAAAGTGGTGTTGAACAATCTTTAACAAATAAAAAATATGTAAAACTACTAGGTCAAGGGAATGCTGAACTATTTGCTCAATTTTTAATACGTATAAATAAGGAAATTAATGGTTCTATAATTGCAGAATTTTCAAAGTTGAAAATTCTACAAGGTAGTCATTTTTCTGATTTTAGAATGAATTATAAAGCTGAATTGGAAAAAATGTTTGTTGTGCCTGCTGATACATTTGATAATGTAAAAGGCAAGTTTCCTATTGGTTTTATGATATGGGATTCTTCCAAAGATGTTTCTTTTAAAAGAATATTTACCGATGTGTATAATAAAAAAGGGGATTTTTTATTGCAAAAAGAAATTATAGCATATGATAATTCGCATTTTATCAATGAATGGATAAAACCATTTAGAGCGAATAAAAACGATAAACAATTAATCGGTAAATTCCCATTTAAGGGCAATGATTTCCAAAATCAAAATATGATAATTGTTGTACACCCTAATATGATGTACAATAAAGCAGCAGGACAATTCTTAATCAATCAAAGTAATTTAGTTAAGGCTTCAATTTATTTTTCGGTTAGAAAATGTATTCCTGCCACTTGGCTCAATGACAGAGACCAGTTTTTAAAGCCAAATGAAGAATGGCAAACTGATTTTGATTTTCAAAATGATTGTTTGGCTTATACACTTTTTTGTAATAACATTCAAAGCGAGTATGGCACAAACCATTGGATTCCATTTACCGAACAAGAAGTAAACGCACAAAATAGATTTGAGAGCAATTTTATGACTGATTTTATTAATGGAAAAATAAAAACAGAAAACAAAAATAACTTGTTTGATAATAATGAGATTTTGAAACAAGTTCAAAATGACAAAAGAGCGTTTTCAGAAGAAGCTACTGCCGTTTTTGATGCTGGTAGAGAACTTTGGAAATATTATCATAGCCAAACATTCCCCTCCTCTGGAGGGGTGGCTGAAAGCCGGGGTGGTTATAATGTAAACGCAAGTTTCTACGATATTAGAGCCTATTTTCAAGGAAGAAACGACAAAGGCAGAATGAACAGTAAAAGTGACGATAAAACCTACATGGAATTAATTGGCGAATTGCGCAATAAACTGCACTTTTTAGCCGACAAAATCAAACCAAAAATATACGAATACGAATTTTTAAAAGAATAATAGTTACCATAAACAGTTTAACGGTTTAAAAAAACTTATTATTATTCTCTTTTTTTATGAGATTCCTCGTTCCTCGGAATGACAAAGAAACTTAAAAAATATCTTTAAATTAATAACGTTTTGTCAAGCTGAACTTATTTTAGCTTCTATAACGTAGATTCCGAAACAAGTTCAATGTGGCAAAAAAAAATTAGAAATTAATTTCCCAAACTCGCTTTAAACAAACGAAGTTCGTCCCAAGAAAATTTATCGGCGTGTATTTCTTTTAATTCCCCTAAACTTTCCCCTGTAAAATCTTTAAAAGCAACTGCAAGACTATTAATTTTATCTTCTGGTAAAATATCTGCCAATTCAACGGTTTCCAATTGAATTAATTTGGTAAAATGATTAAAAATAGTGGAAGATGTTAATTTTCGTTGTTTAGCAATATCGGGAATAGAAAGACCTTGCATCCAAAACTCTAACGTAATTTCTATGGTTGCTTTTTTAGGTTCTTTTATCTTTTCTTTTTTTGGATCTTCATAATAGGAAACATCTTCCGCTTCTTCCACTAAAGTTGCATTTTCAGTTCTAAACCTTTGGGCAACAGTAACTAATTTGTTAATTTTATAAACTGCAATTTCGTTAGACGTAAGGTTTTCTTTTGAAATTTCTTTGCCTTCAGTAATAATTTGAGTTAATAATCGAACTTTTTTTAATTGCAAAATAGTTTTAATTTGCATTTCTTCTAAAGCCATTAATTCATCGTAAAAAGCTTTTACTTTTTTGGTGCGTTTTATTTCTTCAATTTTCAACAAAAGTTCTTCTGCAACTGCGTCTAAAGTCTTAAAAAAATATTCGTAAGCAGCTACACAACGTTCTTGCAAAAAAGCAGTGTTTAATTCTTTTTCATGGAAAATTTTATGCAATTGCGACATAAACTTACTGGAAGGTGCTTCAATTTTTGAAATGGTTTCAAATTGCAGTTTAGCCCAATTGAGGTGTTTTGCTTTTGGTGATTTTTCTGCTTCGGCTTTATAACTGTATTGATGGTTGCGCCATTCTTGCACTAACTCTTTGAAATCAAATGCTTTAAGTAATGAATGTAGTAAAAAAGTATTGGTTTCTTGTGCTAATGCATTTTGTAAAAGTTCTTCGTTAGCTTTGTTTTCGGCATAATTCAATACATCTTCGTTACTGGAAACACCATTCATGCTTAGCGGAGATAGTAAAATAAGCCCTTTTAAAGAACGTAAGCGAGATAAAGCAACATATGCTTGTCCTGGCGCAAAAACAGCAGATACATCTATTGCAGCTTTATCAAAAGTTAGACCTTGACTTTTATGAACCGTTATTGCCCAAGCTAATTTAATAGGGTAGTGGACAAATGTACCTATTACTTCTTCTTCAACTTCTTTTGTGTTTTCGTTTACTTTGTATTTAATATTTTGCCATTCATACCGTTCTACTTCTATCGTTTTGTTTTCTTCTAGAAAATGAACCATAATTTCGTTATTAGACAACGATTTTATAACTCCCATTTTCCCATTAAAAAACTGTTTATCGAAATTTAAATCGTTTTTAATAAACATTATTTGGGCTCCAACTTTAAGTTTTAATTTCTCGTCAAGCGGAAATATTTTTTCTGGAAAATCATCCACAATTTCGGGTAAGTAACTAAATTCTTTTCCTTCTAGATCTGCAAGTGCTTGGTTGTTAATAGAATCTGCTTTAGCATTATGTGTTGTTAAAGTAATGTATCCTTTGTTCTTTTTTAAATCAAAATCAGGTTGCACAAATTGATTTAGCGTTGCAACATCTTCTTTGGTAATTTTATTATGGCGTAAATTATTTAAAACAGCTATAAAATCGGCATCTGATTGTCGGAAAATTTTGTCTAATTCAATGTATAGTGGTGGGTATTGCTGAATTATATGGGAATGAAAAAAGAACATTCCTTTATAGTAATTGCGCAACATTTGCCATTCTTCGTTTTTAACAACTGGCGGTAATTGCAATAAATCGCCAATAAAAAGAACTTGTACGCCCCCAAAAGCACGTTCGTTTCTTCGCGCTTTTTTAAGCATAAAATCTATTGCGTCTAACACATCTGCGCGAACCATAGAAACTTCATCAATAATTAAAAGTTCCATGTTACGAATAATGGAACGCTTGGTTGCATTCATTTTAAAATGCCTACCTAAAGTCTCTCTATTTTCAAACTTTAAAGAATCTGAAAATTGAGCAACTTGTTTATAATCGGGAATAAAAGTGGCAAAGGGAAGTTGGAACATTGAGTGAATAGTAACTCCACCTGCGTTAAGAGCAGCAATTCCTGTAGGCGCAACAACAACCGTATTTTTATGTGTTGTAGCAATTATTTCTTTTAAAAGGGTGGTTTTTCCAGTACCAGCTTTCCCTGTTAGAAATATAGATTTATTGGTTTGATTAATAAATCGTAACGTATAATTAGCTTCGGCAGATATAAATTCCATTTGGCGTGTGTTTGAGAAACAAATATATAAATTTGAAAACAAAAAAATCCAGCAAATTGCTGGATTTTAATTTATAATGTGAAAAAATTATTTTTTAACTACTTCTTTAGTTGCTGTTCCTTTTGAAGCTTCGTATTCTTTATTTAATTTTTCTAATAATGTTTTCGTTAAGTCATAAGAGTCTTTTGCATATAAAACAGATGCTGCATCTCCAGTACCATAAATATAATCGTAACCTTCTTTTTTACCGTAATCTTTTATGTATTGTCTAACATCTTTTATAATAGAATCTCTTAATTGCGCACCTTCTTCTTGCAATTGTTGAATCAAAGCATTTTGCTCTACACTAAGTTGTTGTTCTCTTTGTTGTAATTCAGCACCTTTTTGTTGTGCCCACTGCATTCCTTTTGCTCTTGCATTCGTTTCAAAATTTTGTGCTTCGTATTTAAAAGCTTTAAATTTTGCTTCTAGCGGACGACCCATTTCTTCTGATTTTACTTTAAACTTTTCGTCTTCATCTTTAAATTTTACGTAATCTTTTAATAACTCTGAAGTATCAATATATGCAGTTTTAATATTTTCTGCTTTTTGATCATTCTGCTTACAAGACAACATTGCAAAGGCGATTCCTAAAATTAATAAGGATTTTTTCATTATGGGTTTTAATTTAAATTTTTGTAAAAATAGTAATTAGTTCTATAGTTTTCAATAAAAATACAATTATAAGTAAAATTTATTGATTTTTGTACTGTAAATAGTTTTTTGCTATTAAAAACGGATTAAATAAAGGCATGTTTAAAGCCTCTTCTAAAACTAGCCTATAGTTTATGCTTTTTGAACAACAAAGATTAAAAATAAACTATTTAAAAGCGTTTTTGCTTATTTTTTATAACGTAAATATGAGAAGAATACTCTTTTTTGAAAATTCCACTGAAATTTGAAACAAAACCAATAAAAAACCCTTTTATAAAATTCATTTTGCCAGTTTTGTACTTTTCAGAAAGTAAGCTCACATAAAAACTATCAAACCACATTGGTTTTACTAAAATTAATTTTAAATCGAAATTAGCTGCTAACTTAGCAATACTTATTTTTGAAAAATGCCACAAATGTCTTGGCACGTCAAAAGCTGCCCAAAATTCCTTATAATATTTTGCATCAAATGCTTTATAATTTGGAACAGCAATTATTATATAACCGTTAGGTTTTACAATTCTTTTTAATTGCGCAAATTGTTCTTCTACATTTGGAACGTGTTCTAATACGTGCCACATAGTAATAACATCCATAGAATTATCTGGAATCGTTTCTAAAGAAGTTTCAAAGGCAACACCTTTGTTTTCTGCTATTTGTTTTGCTTTGTGGTTTGGTTCTATTCCAGTTATATGCCAACCTTTATTTTTTGCAGTAATTAAAAAATCTCCTGTTCCAGAACCAATATCTAAAACAATTCCTTTTTGAGGAATTAACTTTGTTATTAAGTTCACTTTATTATTTAAGGCATTTTTTTTTACCAAATGATATACTTTTTCAAAAAGAGTACGTTTAGAATCAGTATGCGAAATATAATCTTCACTTTCATAATAAGAAGGAAGTTTTTCTAAACTAGGCTGCGGATTTGTTTTTAATATTTGGTATTCTTCATTAAAAAGCAAATCAAACGATTCTTTTGAAACCGAATGATCTGTAACTTTTAAATACGTTTTGCTGTTTGTAAAATTCACTTTTTTAAATATATTAAACTATCAATAGAGTAGTAGTATAAAATTGTTTCACGTGAAACAATTTTAAGGAGAAAAGAGAAAAGACTTCACGTAACGTCTATATCTATTCTCTTTCTTCTTTCTTCTTATCTCCCCATATGAATTAATAAAACCGAAATATCACTTGGCGAAACGCCACTAATACGAGAAGCTTGCGCGATAGTATTAGGTCTAATTTTATTTAACTTTTGCTTAGCCTCAATTGAAATAGATTTAATTCTATCGAAATCAAAATTATCTGGAATAATAACATCCTCTAAACGATTCAATTTATCAGCATGATTTTTTTCTTTTTCAATATATCCAGAATATTTAACTTGAATTTCTGCTTGCTCTACAACTTCTCTATCTAAATTTCTTTCTGCAACAAACTGTGCAACTTTCTCAAATTTTAAAATATCTTGTAAATCTATTTGAGGTCTAGAAAAGACTTTAAACATTTTATCTGGTTGAGCCATAGGAGCAGATCCTTTAGATTCTAAAATAGGATTAGCATCTACAGGTTTTAAACTTGTTTCTTTAAAAAAAGTTACCATCTCATTAGACTGCGCTAATTTTTTTTCCATTCTAATTAGACGCAAATCTGAAGCAAGACCTAAAGCATGTCCTTTAGGTGTTAATCTAAAATCGGCATTATCCTGGCGTAATATGGTTCTATATTCTGCACGAGAAGTAAACATTCTATAAGGCTCATCTGTTCCTTTTGTAATTAAATCGTCTATTAAAACACCTATATAGGCTTCGTTACGTTTCAAAATAAAAGGTTCTTTTTCTTGCACTTTTAAAGCCGCATTTATACCCGCCATTAGACCTTGCGAAGCAGCTTCTTCGTAACCAGTTGTACCATTAATTTGTCCTGCAAAAAACAAACCATCCACTAATTTAGTTTCTAGCGTGTGTTTTAATTGCGTAGGAGGGAAGTAATCGTATTCAATTGCGTAACCTGGTCTAAAGAATTTTACATTTTCAAATCCTGCTATAGAACGCATAGCATTAAATTGCACTTCTTCTGGAAGAGAAGTTGAAAACCCGTTAACATACATTTCGCATGTTTTCCAACCTTCTGGTTCTACAAAAAGCTGGTGTCTATCTTTGTCCGCAAAACGATTGATTTTATCTTCAATAGAAGGACAATACCTTGGCCCAACACTTTTAATTCTTCCATTAAACATAGGACTACGATCGAAGCCTTCACGTAATAAATCATGCACTTCTGGAGAAGTATAAGTCATCCAACAAGAACGTTGCTCTGTTAATGCTTTTGAACTTTCTAAATACGAAAATTTTTCAGGGACAACATCACCAGCTTGTTCAATCATTTTAGAATAATCTAAAGACCGACCATCTACACGTGGAGGAGTTCCTGTTTTCATTCTGCCAGATTCAAAACCAAGCTTTAATAAATCTTCTGTAATACCATGAGCAGCTCCTTCACCGGCACGACCACCACCAAAGTTTTTCTCACCAATATGTATTAAACCATTAAGAAAAGTACCGTTAGTAAGAACAACCGTTTTAGCTTTAATTACTTGTCCAAGGGATGTTTTAATACCTACAATCTTACCATTATCGGTCAATAGACCCGAAACCATTTCTTGGTAAAAATCTAAATTAGGAGTTCCCTCTAACATTAATCTCCATTCTTCCGCAAACATCATTCTGTCGCTTTGTACTCTTGGAGACCACATAGCTGGTCCTTTTGATTTGTTCAACATCTTGAATTGAATTGCAGAAGCATCTGATACAATTCCAGAATAACCGCCAAGCGCATCAATTTCTCGCACAATTTGACCTTTAGCAATTCCACCCATGGCAGGATTACAAGACATTTGTGCTATGTTTTGAATATTCATTGTAACCAATAAAGTAGAGCATCCTAAGTTGGCTGCTGAAGCTGCTGCTTCAGAACCAGCATGACCACCGCCTACTACAATTACATCGTATGTATCTCTAAATAAACTCATGTTCCACGTGAAACGTTAATGTTAATAATTAGAAAGTTATTATTGTTCCACGTGAAACAACAACATTTTCTCGTTTTCTTTTTGACGCATTAAAGCTGCGTCACTGTCTGATTTATCTTTATAACCACAATAATGTAAAAGACCATGGCACATAACGCGCTTTAACTCTTCTTCAAAAGAAACTTCAAAATCGTTAGCGTTGTCTTTAACACGTTCTATAGATATAAAAATGTCGCCTTGAATTAAGTTGCCAACTGTATAATCAAAACTAATAATGTCTGTAAGCGTATCGTGCTTTAAGTACTCAACATTGATGTTGTGAAGATAAACATCATCGCAAAAAACATAGCTTATTTCACCAACAGCAGATGCTTCAGAATCTACTATATTAATAATCCAATTTTCGAAAGCTTCTTCGTTGTCTAATTCAAAATCTGTTTCGTAGTTAAAACTAATCATTTTGCTTAAAATAGTGTTGTACTTTGTTATTAAAACTTGGTTGCAAAGGTAGGCTTTGTCTATTTAAAATTTCAATAGTATTTAAATATTCTTTTAAAGCTGGAGAAAGTGGAGTAGTAGTTCCATTAAAATCCTCTTTATTAGAGTTTGATTTGCGTTTTGTGTCTTCTCCTTGTTGTTGGATAGCCTTTTCTAATTTAAGTAATTCGTGTTTTAAATTCAACATCTTTTGAAGCGTTTCGTTTTTGAAACCTTTATTTATAAGTTGCTTTTCTATTTCTTTCATTTTATCCAAAGCACCTTGACCTATACCAGACATGCCTTGTTTATTTAATTCGTTTTGTAAAGCTTCGCGAAGTTGTTGTTGCTCTTTTAAGATTTGAAGAACCTTACCGTCGGAACCGTTTTCTCCATCACCAGCTTTAGAACCTTGTCCTTCTTTACCATCTTTACCTTTTTGACCTGCCTTTTTACCTTCTCCTTCTTTATCACCCGGCTTCATTCCATCCTTCATTTTGTCACCTAAACCTTCTTGCTTCTTAATAATGTCTGGTAGCTGCATACCACTTCCTTTACCCTTTTTTGGTTCTCCCTTACCTTTGCCAGAGGATTGCATTTGCATGTCATTTTGCACATTGCTTAAAAAATCAGCAAGCTTATTGGCAGAAGCAAAAGCATACCGTTGATGTGAAGATCCTTTACCTATATTGTTATCTGCTAAAGTGGTTAATGCATTGTCTAAATTATAATGAATAGTGCTAACCTCCTTTAATATAATTTCTGAAATAGCAGGATTACGCAATGCAACGGCAAACAAACTGTCGTCAACATGTTTGAATTGGTTTTTAAGATCTTGTTGTTTTTTTAAAACCTCATTAAACTGTAAAGAGTTTAAGTTGGTAGACGTTGTTATATTCAGTAGCTTTTCTTCATCGAAAGAAAAAGTTAATACATTATCCAAAATTTGACGCAATGCTTTTGCATCTTCTTCCATTTGTTCCATTTCTCCACCAGACATAGAAGAAGTCATGGAATCACTCATTTCTTCCATTTTTTTAGCAGCAGATTTTTGTTTTGGTTTAGCAGCATCTGCATTTTTGTTATCTAACTTTTCTTTGGCTATATTTAAATCTTCATCCACAGATTTCTCTTCTGGTTTTGTGTCTGGTATGTCTAAAGGAATTTTTAATTCTTTATTTTGTTTGTTTAAATCTTCTAACTCTTTGGATAGTTCTTTGAACTCTTTATTAATTTCAGCTTGTTTCTCAGATGTGTTTTTATCTTTTTCTTCTGAAAGCTTCAATTGCTTTTTGGCTAAATCATTTAGTTTATCCGCAATTTGTTCGGCTTTTTTTTCGACATAAAAACGCTTGGTAAGTTCGACTAATTGCTCTAAATTTTTAACTTGATTTTTACTGTTTTGCTTTAATTTATCTGCTTTTTCAAACAACTCATCCTTTTGTAATTTCTTAGAAAGCTCTTCTAATTCTTTAAGTAAATTTTCATTCTTTTCAGATTGCTTTTGCGTTTGCTCTAAGCGGCGGATAAGCTCTTTTTTTTCTTTATCGGTAGATTTAAACTCTTCCAAATTCTTAGAAAGATTTTTAGTAAATTCTTTCATCATTTGATCTTGTTCCTTTTGACGTTCCAAAAACTGATCTATTTTCTTTTGGTCTTTAAAGTCAAGTTGAGTTTTTTCTTTGTTGAGTTTTTCTAACTTATCTAATTCAGAGAATTGCTTGTCTTGATTTTTAAGTGAATTTTCAAGACTATTAATGTTTTCTTGTTGGTCTTTTAAGAGTTTATCTTCTTTTTGAGAATTTGTAAGTTCGTAATGTAAATAAACACTTGATTTTGAGGATTTTGAACCATTAACTGCATCATTATCAAACACTTCAAAGTAATATTCATATTCTAAACCTTTCGCCAAAGATAAACCATTTGGAAAACCATAAATAAATTGGTCAACCGTTAGATTTTTTAAAGGCAAGACACCTTTTTTAGATAGAACGGCATTTCCTTTTGGATAATAAACAACAAACAATTTGGTTAAACCAAAATCATCTGCAACTTGACCCACAATTATTTTGTTTTTTAACTTCAAAGAATCAGGAGCAAGTTGTGTGGTAATAGTTGGGAATTGATCCTTACTAACAGAAATTTGATACTCTAATTTTTCATGCTTTTTAATTTTTTCATTAGAAGTTACTATAACATAATCTAGATTAGAATCAATTTTACGTTGGAAAGAAAAAATATTTTCTTTCTTAAGGAAAGAAGAAGTTTGTTGCGTCACAAAATCAATACGATTGGTAGCTGTAGTTTCAATATTCCAATTAACAACCGTTCCTTCTGGTACAATTGCATTTCCTAATCCACTAACAATTTCTTGTTTTCGATTAAGATAAGAAGGGAAATTCAAAACCATTTTAAAAGATTGAATCGTAGGAACATCCAAAACATTTAAAATGTAATTTTGAGAAGTAACATCGTTTGCTTCTAATGAAAAAGAAATGTTTTTATTTACATTTTCAAAAGTATATTGAAATAAACCAGGTTTAACTTCTTCTAAAAAATAAGATGCATCGTTAATAATTACACTTATATTTTGAGGAACAATAGTACCAACAGTAGTAATTTGTAAAATATAACTCTGATTTTGTTTTACATTCAAATCTTTATTTACAACCACAAATTTAAACGGTGCAGGAGCTTCATATTGTTTAGTAAAATGGACCACTCTGTCTAAACTACTCGACAAAACAGTAATGTTACCCGAAAAAATAAAAAGGAAAATAAGTACTAGTGGCGCTATTAAATAAGGTAAAAATCTTTTGTTCTTAGCAAAAATAATAGCGTTAGAAAAAGGAACAGGTTGTAAAGTGTTTGCTTTTTGATCTATAGAAGCGACTAATAATTCTGAAGGATTATCTTGAATAGCTAATTGCAAAAAATTTAAAAGTTTGTCTTGTACTTCAGTGAAATGCGTTCCTATAATTTGCGAAGCTTCTACATAATTCAATCCTTTTTGAAGCTTAATCAATTTAAAAACAGGAAAAATAATGAAACGGAAAAGTAAAAACATTTGGAAAAGAATAAATATTCCAAAAAGCAAACTTCTTCCAAAAGTAGAAAGCCATAGAAAATATTCCATTAAAAGGGTTGCAATAAAATAGAGTAAACCTATTCCTAAAAAAAGAATACTTCCTTTAATAAGTTCATTATAGTAAAACTTTTTGATAAAGTCTTCTAGCTTGTTATAAATTACGTTTTTAGCTTCCAATTGTTCCTAAACTTAAATAACGTATAAAATTACAATAAATCAACTTCAAATGCAATTACAAAATTTCAACACTAGAATAAACACTTTAACAATTTTATCTTGAAAAACGAACCGATTAATATTTTTAGACTTGGATTTCAAAGATTTTATTTAATATGAAAAAAGTAAATAGTCAAAAGTAAATTGTGATTAGCAAAACATTAACTTCAAATTGTATCTTTGCATCAAATTACAAAAAAATGTCAAAACCAGTTAGAGTACGATTTGCTCCAAGTCCAACAGGAGCTTTACATATAGGTGGCGTAAGAACTGCCTTATTTAATTATTTATTTGCTAAAAAAAATAACGGAACATTTTATTTAAGAATAGAAGATACCGATCAAACACGCTTTGTTCCAGGAGCGGAAGCTTATATAATGGAAGCTTTAGAATGGTTAGGAATTGCTCCTGATGAAACTATTGGAAAAAATGAAAAATTTGGACCTTACAAACAAAGTGAACGAAAAGAAATATACAAACAATATGCCGACCAACTAATAAATTCTGGTTGGGCATATTATGCATTTGATACTGCTGAAGCTTTAGATACTTTACGAAAAGAGAAAGAAGCGAATAAGGAAACGTTTATTTACAATCATACAATTAGAGAACAATTAGATAATTCTTTAACTGTTTCTAAAGAAAAAGTAGAAGAACGAATTGCAAATGGCGAAAATTATGTAATACGTTTTAAAACTCCTACTAACGAAATTTTAGAATTAAAAGATATTATTAGGGGCGATATAAAATTTGACACAAATCTTTTAGACGATAAAGTTTTGTTTAAAAGTGACGGAATCCCAACGTATCATTTAGCTAATATTGTGGATGATCATTTAATGGAAACCTCCCATGTTATTCGTGGAGAAGAATGGTTGCCATCCATGCCGTTGCATGTGTTATTGTATAAAGCTTTTGATTGGGATGCACCAGAATTTGCACATTTACCATTAATTTTAAAACCAATTGGAAACGGAAAATTATCTAAACGAGATGGCGATAAATTAGGTTTTCCAGTATTTCCATTAGAATGGAAAACAGAAGAAGGAACATCAATGGGTTATAGAGAAAATGGATATTTCCCTGAAGCTGTAATTAACTTCTTAGCTTTATTAGGTTGGAATGATGGAACAGAACAAGAATTATTTTCCTTGGAAGAATTGATTGCAAAATTTGATTTAAACCGAGTAAATAAATCAGGAGCAAAGTTTGATCCTGAAAAAAACAAGTGGTTTAATCACCAATATTTACAAAAAGAAACCGATGAAAGTTTAGCAGAAGCTTTTGAAAAAGATATAATTGCTAGAATTGGTAAGTGTAATTTTTCCTTTGTAGAAATGACAAGGATTGTGGGAATGATAAAAGAACGCGCTAATTTTGTAACAGAATTATACGATTTAGCCGATTACTTTTTTGTTGCACCAACAAGCTACGACGAAAAAGCTGCTAAAAACTGGAAAGAAGAAACGCCAGAATTAATGAAAAGAGTAAGTACTGAATTAAATGCTATTGCCGATTTTACTTCAGTAAACATTGAAACGCTTTTAAAAGAGTGGATGACAACAAACGAAATAGGAATGGGTAAAGTAATGCAACCGCTGAGATTAAGCTTGGTAGGCGCTTTAAAAGGACCGCATTTGTTTGATATTATTGAAATGATAGGAAAAGAAGAAAGTATAAAGCGAATTGAAAAAGCAATCGTAACTTTATAAAAAAGCAAAACCCTCAACGTTGTTGAGGGTTTTGTGTTATAATAAATTAATTCTAAAGATAAACCGTAAATTGTGCACTTATTAAACCGAGGTTAGCTTTGAATTTTTCGCGCGTTAATTGTACGTTATCGTTATTTCTTAAATTTCCAAAAAGATTTGTTAAACCATATTGGTAACCTATTCTTGCTCTAAAATTTTTTAGACCTCCATTAATACCCACATAAATATTTGCATTAATTTTTGTAACATCTGTAATGTCTTTTGCAATAAGATTTGGTTGGTCTACTAAAACATCATTTTCTCTGGTTTTATCGATAGCCAATTTACCGTTAACTTGTAAAACAGGCCCAAATTCAAAATTAAGATGGTTTTCTGAAATTACATAACTTGGCAATAAATATATTTGAACTGCCGATAATTTATAACTTAATTCTTTTACGCCACTAAGACCAAATGTTGGAACAGAAAAATTACTATCGGTAAAAAACATACCAAAACTCATTTGCCAATCGTTATAGTAATTTCCTCTTACACTAAAACCACCTATCCAACCATTCTCTGGTGTTACTGATAAATTGTTAGTGAACAAGTTCATTTGGGTTAATCCACCGGAAATACCTATGCGATTACTGTCGTTATTTCCTCTTTGTGCGCTTACTGAAAAAGTTAATAAAGTAACAAACACAACTAAAATCTTCTTCATAATGATTCATTTAAAGTGTAAAAATAAGTTTATTAATTAAAAACTGTAACATTTAACTGAAAAAAGCGTATAATATACATAACCAATAAACAAATTAACTATGAGTCCATTTTTTATTATTTTTATTGTCTTAATTCTATTTGCAGTATTAAGTAGTTTTTTTACAGTTAAACAACAAACAGCAGCTGTTATTGAACGTTTTGGCAAATATACAAGTACGAAAACTTCTGGTTTACAATTTAAAATTCCGGTTGTAGATAGAATTGCTGGAAGAGTAAATCTACGTATTCAACAATTAGATGTTATGATTGAAACGAAAACAAAAGATAACGTTTTCGTAAAATTAAAAGTTTCGGTTCAATTTAAAGTATTACAAGAAAGTGTTTATGATGCTTTTTACAAATTAGAATATCCACACGATCAAATTACTTCTTATGTATTTGATGTAGTTCGTGCTGAAGTTCCAAAATTAAAATTAGATGACGTTTTCGAAAGAAAAGATGATGTTGCTGTTGCTGTAAAAAGAGAATTAAACGGCGCAATGTCTGGTTATGGATACGATATTATCAATACATTAATTACAGATATTGACCCAGATATTCAAGTTAAAAATGCAATGAACCGTATTAATGCTGCCGACCGTGAAAAAACTGCAGCAGAATATGAAGCAGAAGCTGGAAGAATTAGAATTGTAGCGAAAGCAAAAGCGGAAGCAGAAAGCAAAAGATTGCAAGGACAAGGTATTGCAGATCAACGTAGAGAAATAGCTCGTGGACTTGTAGAAAGTGTTGATGTATTAAATAGAGTAGGTATTAATTCGCAAGAAGCATCTGCTTTAATTGTAGTTACACAACATTATGATACGCTTCAAGCAATTGGTGCAGATAGCAACTCTAACTTAATTTTGTTGCCTAATTCGCCACAAGCAGGAAGTGAAATGTTAAATAACATGGTAGCAAGTTTTACTGCTAGTAACCAAGTTGGTGAATCAATGAAAAAAGCAAATAGTACTAGAAGAAAGAAACAAAATGAAGAAGAAAGTTCTGAAGAATAATCTCTCTCCAATTTAAAAATAGAAGACCATCTCTTGAGATGGTCTTTTTTTATAAATAAACTAATTATTTTTATTCCTTTTGATGAAAAAATTAACTCCTAAAGGAATTAGTGTTTTTAAAATTACACCGTAAGTACCTGTAAAAAAAGTTTTATACAAATTTCCTACTACAGAAACTGCGCTTGACGGAATAATAGAGTCTTTTGCTTTTTCAAAACCAAGCTTAATTTTATTATAATTAATCTCTTTTTCTAACTTAAGAATTTCTAATTCTTGTTCTATTTGAGAATAAGAAGTATATTTTATAGTTGCCATAATTAATCATTAAAAAATATTTTTGAGAAACTTTCTAAAATTGGACCTTCAATTATTTTATCTTTTACAAAAAACAAAAGAATAGCAAATACAAAATAAACGCCAGATACAATAAGAAAACCTAATATAGTACTGCCAATAAGATTACCTAAAGCTAATGAACAAGCTATAGAAGCAAAAAGTAAGAAAAGTAAGAAAAACAATGCTATTAAAATAAATTTAATAACCGTTGTCGTTGACTTCATTGCCACTTTAAAACCCCAAAGTTTGTAATATGCAATTGTACTATCAATATAAGCTTTTGTGCTTTCTTGAATATCGTCAATATTTCCTTTAAGTTCGTCAAAAGCCATTATCGTTGTAATTTGGCATTTTGTTTTTTAAGTTCCGCTAATTTTTCTTCCAGAAAAGTAATTGTTTCTTCTGCTTTATAACTTGACTTAGAAAGCATATTTTCAACCGCTTCTTTTAAATCTTCTTTGGAATGAGAAATTTTTCCCTTGGCATCTTCTTCAAAAGAATGAAGTTTACCTTTTGTTTGCTCTTTTAAATCATCGAAACCAACTTTAATTTTTTCACGAGTTTCCTCTCCTTTATCCGGTGCAAATAAAATTCCTAGACCAGCACCAATTGCGGCACCAATTAAAAGAGCTATTGCATTATCACTTCTGTTTGACATAATTTCTAAATTTTATTAAAGTTACAAAAAAAATAGCCGTTAAAAGGCATATTACGATAATGTTAACTTCTAAAGCAATAAAGCTGAATAAATAATTACTAATAATTGGAATGCAAAATAATGGAGGATTTAATAAAAATAATGTTTTTAAAAGTGGTTTATAAAAGTCTCTTTTAAAAGTAAAAACTTATTAAAATGAAAAATAAAATAATTTTATCTAATACTAATGCAATATAATCCATAAAAATAATTGGGTAGATTTTATAACGCTTTTTCAAAAAAAACCTGCAAGGGAAATACCTTGCAGGTTATATAATATTTAAAGAAGGCTTCGTACCAGGCAATGACAACCTAGAAATTATCGGACACTAACTTTTGCCCAAGTATCTCTTAATCCAACTGTTTTATTAAAAATTAATTTATCTGCCGAGGAATCTCTGTCTACACAAAAATATCCTAAACGTTGAAATTGAAAATGATCTAACTCTTTTGCACTTTGTAAACTTGGTTCTACAAAACCAGTAATTACTTCTAATGAATTAGGATTTATAAATTCTTTAAAGTCTACTTCTTTATTTCCATCTGGGTTTTCCGTTGTAAATAATCTATCGTAAAGTCTTACCTCAGCAGCAACGGCATGTTTCACAGAAACCCAGTGAATCGTTCCTTTTACTTTTCTTTGGCTTGCTTCAGTAGCACTTCCAGACTTTGTATCTATATCGTAAGTACAATGAATTTCAATAATATTCCCTTCAACATCTTTTATAACAGACTCTCCTTTAATAAAGTAGGCGTTTTTTAAACGAACTTCCGTTCCTAAAGTAAGTCTGAAAAATTTCTTATGAGCTTCTTCCTGAAAATCTTCTCTCTCAATATATAATTCTTTAGAAAAAGGCAATTGACGATAGGTCATTACTGCATCTTCCGGGTTATTTTCTGCTTCTAACCATTCTTCTTGTCCTTCCGGATAATTAGTAATTACTAACTTAACTGGGTTTAAAACTGCCATTACACGAGGTGCAACTTTGTTTAAATCTTCTCGAATACAAAAATCTAATAAAGAAACATCTATTAAATTATCACGCTTTGCAATACCTATTGTATTTGCGAAATTACGTATCGAAGTTGCGGTAATTCCTCTTCTACGCATACCAGAAATAGTACTCATACGAGGATCGTCCCATCCTGTTACGTGTTTTTCTTCCACTAATTGTGCTAGTTTCCTTTTAGAAACAACGGTATGTGAAAGATTTCTACGAGCAAATTCAAGTTGTTTTGGTCTTACTTTAGATTCGTCATAAATTTGGTTTAAAAACCAATCGTATAATTCTCTATGTGGTAAAAATTCTAGCGTACAAAAAGAATGCGAAATTTGTTCTAAGTAATCACTTTCACCATGTGCCCAGTCGTACATTGGATAAATACACCAATCGTTACCAGTTCTATGATGGTGCGCATGCATAATTCTATAAATAATAGGATCTCGCATTAACATATTTGTTGCTCCCATACTTATTTTAGCACGTAAAACATGGGATCCTTTTTCAAATTCACCTTTTTTCATGCGCTCAAATAAATCTAAATTCTCTTCAATAGAACGATTTCTATAAGGTGAATCTGAACCTTTTTGCGTAGGAGTTCCTTTTTGAATAGCCATTTCTTCAGAAGAAATACTATCTACATATGCTTTATCTTTTTTTATTAATTCAATAGCCCAATCGTATAATTGTTGAAAATAATCAGAAGCATAACACTCTTTTTCCCAAGAAAAACCAAGCCATTCTACATCTTTTTTAATCGCATCTACAAATTCTTGTTCTTCTTTAGATGGGTTTGTATCGTCAAAACGTAAGTTTACCGGAGCATTATAATCGTGGCCTAAGCCAAAATTTAAACAAATAGCACTTGCGTGACCTAAATGTAAATAACCGTTTGGTTCTGGTGGAAAACGAAAACGTAATTTATCTTTTGACAAACCATTTTTTAAATCTTCTTCAATGATTTGCTCTATAAAATTCAATGATTTCTCTTCAGTTGACATAAGAATTGTTAATTTTGACAAAGATAACAATTAGTTTATAAGTTTAGAATGTTTGAGAGTTTAATAAGACTTGCTGACTGAAAACGGAGAACTGAAAACTGAAATATATGGGAATTATAAAATTAAAAAACATTCGCACCTTTTCTTACCATGGATGTTTAGTAGAAGAAGGAAAAATAGGTAGCGATTATAAAATAGACTTAGAAGTAAAAACAAACTTAAAACTATCTGCCAAAACAGATGATTTAAACGATACGGTAGATTATGTTTTACTAAACAAAATAGTGGTAACTGAAATGGCTATTCGATCTCATTTACTAGAAAACGTTGCAAAACGCATCATTGATAAAGTTTTAAAAGAAAGTAAAATGGTAACTTTTGTAAAAGTTGCAGTTTCAAAAATAAACCCACCAATAGGAGGTGATGTTGAGATGGTAACCATTGAAATGGAAGAAAATAGATAAAAAAATGACCTGAATTGTTCAGGTCATTTTATTAAAATTTAATCTTCTAATTTGTATTTTCTATGTTTATACAAATTACTAGAGGTTATAATGTGGGCTAAAGCATCTTTCGCTAATTCTTCCTCTAAAGCAACTGGTGTTAATGTTTTATTCTTATTTTCAATCTTAAATTGTAAGGGTTTTGTATTTGGATTAATGATCACAACATCATCACCTACTCTAAAAGCATACGTTTCATGGAATAACATTATCGTTCTTCCTTTTGTAGATTCTGGTAATTTTAATAAATTTCTTCCTACCATAGTAGTTGGAGAAGTAACTCCAGATAAAGCTAAAACAGTAGATGGAATATCTATTTGACTAGAAAGCTTAGTATAAACACTTCCTTTTACAACATTTGGAGCAATTATTAAAGCAGGTATATGAAATTTATGCACAGGAACTAAATTTTTACCATAAGTTCTTGTATTATGATCTGCAATTACAACAAAAATGGTGTTTTTAAAATAAGCTTCTTTTTTTGCAAGATCAAAGAATTTACCAATTGAAAAATCAGCATATTTCATAGCATTATTAACTGTATTTTTAGACTTATCATATAACTCAATTCTACCATCAGGAAATTCAAAAGGCTCATGATTAGACGTAGAAAACATTAAAGAATAAAATTGTTTATTACCAAGTGATTTAAAATATTCATTTGCTTTTATAGCTAAATCTTCATCAGAATAACCCCAAGTTCCTTTAAAAGCATGTTTTTGACCATCCGTATCAAAATCTGTTTCATCTATAATATTTTTAAAACCATTACCGTTAAAAAAGGCGGCCATATTATCAAAATTAGCCATTCCACCATAAATAAAACTCGTATCGTAGTTTAGTCTTCCATAAACATCTGCTAAACTAAAAAAACCATTTTGTGCATTACTTAGTTTTACAACACTTTCAGATGGATTTGGAATAAAACCTGTAACTACAGCTTCAATTCCTCTTACGCTTCTTGTACCTGTACAAAAAAGGTTAGTAAAAGATAAACCCTCTTTTGTTAGCTTGTCATACTCTGGAGTTAAGGGTAAACCATTTAAACTTCCTACATACTCGGCACCTAAACTTTCTTGCAAAAAGAAAACAACATTATATTGTTTAGCAACAGAATCTGGTTTTTGTATGTGTAAAAACGGAATTTCATCGCTTACAAATTCGGTAACATCCATGTATTTTTTTACACGAGAATAAGCTTCTAATTCGTCCATTTTACCATACTTTCTAACATCACCTTCATCTTTTAAAGAGTATGCAGCAAATGCTACTGTATAAGCAGAGTTTAATCCTAGAGAATTAGTCATTTGATCGGAACAAAATATAGCATTACTAGCGTTTATAGGACGTTTAGAAGTTAAACTAGAACGTGCACCTAAGAAAAGAAAGAAAGCAACTAAAGGAAATAAAATAAGTTTTGTTTTGTAAGTAGTGCCAGTAACTGGAATAAATATTTTTTTTGCAAACTTAAAACCAACAAAAAGAGCAATACCTAAAAAGACTATTGAAAAGAGCATAGAAGGTAAGTAACTTTTTATTAATGTACCTATAACTTCTCTTGGGTAAATTAAATAATCCAAAAACAATCTATTAGGTCTTGTATCGTATTGATGCATAAAGTCAAGAGTAGACAACTCCATTGATAAAAAGATAAATAAAAATAAAATAAAATATATTTTAAAGAAGCCTTTTATTTTTTGAAGAAAATTATCTGGTAAAAAAGTCAACAGAAGAGCAGGAATAATAGATAAATAAGCAATTACAATTAAATCGAAACGCAAACCAATAAAAAATATTTGGAAGTAATTTTCCGTTTCAATAACACGCTCTTTAAAAGCAAGGAATAGAAAAAACCTACTTACCGAATTAATAATCAATGCAATAAAAACAAAATTAAAAAGAGGTTTTAAGTAGTTTAGTTTTTTCATTAGGAATAAGTGTAAAAATTTGGTTCAAAACTAATTAAAATAAAAGTAATGAAATCTATTTAATCTTAAAAAATTAGTAAAAATTTCTTGCGTTACTATAAAAAATATGTAGATTTGCAAAAGAGATATAAAAAGGCGTTGTGGCCGAGCGGCTAGGCACCGGTCTGCAAAACCGTCTACTCCGGTTCGAATCCGGACGATGCCTCAAAAACCTTCAAGGAAACTTGGAGGTTTTTTTATTTATTAAGATTTTCTAATTTCTTTTCTATCATTTCTTTCTCCATTGGAAAAAAACCTTGAATCATTAAGAATACTCCAAAAACTATTAATATAATACTTATAGTATTTTTAATTTTGTAAATAATATAAGGAGTAAGTTTACTTTTTAATTGTTTAGCAATTAAAATTTTAATTCCATCTACCGTTAAATAAACAAGTAATATTGTGCTTATAAATACAATGATTCTGTTGGACTCCATATTTAATTTCGGACCAAAAGAGATTATCATTACCATCCAAAAACCTAATACTCCTATATTGATAAAGTTGAGAATAAAGCCTTTAAAATATAAACTTAAATAATTATTATTTTTAGTTGTTTCATTATTTAAAATATCTTCTTGCCTAGTACTTTTAAAACTATTTTTTTGTTTAATAAAGGAAATAATTCCGTAAAATAACATTATGGTTCCACCTAAGAAAAACAAACTTGGATCGTCTTTTAATTTTTCTAATAACTGGTTTGTGCTAAAATAAGCAATCAAAATAAATATTAAATCTGCTGTAATAACTCCTAAGTCAAATACCATAGCAGCTCTAAACCCCTTTGTAATACTTACTTCAAGTAAAACAAAAAAAACGGGTCCAATAGTAAATGCTAATAAAATTCCCAAGGGAATTGCTGTTAAAATATCATGCAGCATTAAAAGTTGTAATTAAATATATGTGAAAAATAAAGTTAAAAAAAATTAATTAACTTGTTCTATGCTTCCACCAGCAATAGTTTTTTGAATGTTTTGCTTTGGATTACCGTAAATTTTAATTGCACCTCCGGCTCTAGTTTTTGCTTCCACTAAATCTGTAGCATGAACATTTGCTATTCCTCCAGCATTTACTGTAACTACGGTTTGCTCAGTAATACAATCTTCTCCATTATATTTACCACCAGAATTGGATAAAATATCTTGGTTTTTTACTTTTCCTTTAACGGTAACTATACTACCTTGTGTAGTTCTTACTTGTAGTTTGTCAGCTTGTAAATTTAGTAATTTTACTTCTGAACCTTCTTTGCAAATAATAGCAAAACTAATTGCAGAAATTGCATCTTTCATTGCAATTCTACTTCCTTCGTTTGCTTCTACAGCGTCAATTTTTTTAAAGTAAACCGTTGCAGAAATAGCATCGCCACTTAATATTTTAGTTAACGGCATTCTTATTTTTAATTCGCCATTTTTATTCACAATTTCTACTTCATTAGCACTTGCTCCATGAAGTATAATTTTGTTTTCATTTCCTTTAATTAAAGTAACGTCTATTTTGTCAAAAGAAGTAATTTTATTAAAATCTCCCAACTTTCTTTCTACTTGAGAATAAGCCACAGAAGTAATTAATAATAAGGTTATAAGTATTTTTTTCATTTTTATAAAATTTAAATTATGTCTATAAAGTAATGGAAACCTTACAGGAGATTTGTAAACCAAAAACTATTCCGTTTTTTTTAAAAAAATTAAATAACTAAAAATTTTTAGAAAACTTGTAGGAAAGTAAATTACTCTTTCTTTCTTAAATAAGTAAAATCTAATTGTTTTTTAACTAAATCAGCATTTTTAACTTTAACGTAAACTTCATCTCCTAGTTGTAAAATGTTTTTAGAAACTTCACCTACAAGCGCATATTGCTTATCATCAAACGTATAATAATCGTCTTTAATTTCCCTAATACGACACATCCCTTCGCATTTATTTTCAATTATTTCTACATAAATTCCCCATTCAGTAACTCCAGAAATTACGCCTAAGAATTCCTGATCTTTATGGTCTTGCATGTATTTAACCTGCATGTATTTGATAGAATCTCTTTCGGCATGTGTGGCCAAACCTTCCATATTTGAAGCATGCTTACATTTTGCTTCATATACTTCTTCATCAGCGCTTTTTCCTCCGTCTAAATAAAATTGCAGTAATCGATGCACCATTACATCTGGATAACGACGAATAGGCGATGTAAAATGACTGTAATAATCAAAAGCTAATCCATAATGACCAATATTATCTGTAGAATAACTTGCTTTACTCATGGTTCTTATAGCAAGTGTATCTATTAAATTTTGTTCTTTTTTACCATTAACATCCTGCATTAATTGGTTTAAGGATTTAGAAATATCTTTTTTATTTCGTAAATCTAATTTATATCCAAATCTTGAAATTAACGATTGTAAACCAAAAAGTTTATCATCATTTGGTTCATCGTGAATTCTATAAATAAAAGTTTTCTTTTGTTTACCAATAAATTCAGCAACTTTTCTATTTGCTAAAAGCATGAATTCTTCAATAAGATGATTAGCTTCTTTACTTTGTTTAAAGTAAACACCAACAGGTTCTGCATTTTCATTTAAATTGAATTTCACTTCTACTTTATCAAAAGAAATTGCACCATTATTCATTCGTTTTGCACGAAGAATCTTAGCTAATTCATCTAATTTTAAAGTTGCATCTACTATAGGTTTTGTTACTTTATATTCCGCGTCTGTAATAGAAATTTCAGCTGGAATTATATCTTCTTTTGTTTCAATTATATGTTGTGCTTCTTCATAAGCAAAACGCTGATCAGAATAAATAACAGTTCTTCCAAACCAAGAATCTAAAATTTCTGCTTTGTTATTCAATTGAAAAATTGCCGAAAAAGTATATTTTTCTTCTTTTGGACGTAAAGAACAAGCAAAGTTAGAAAGTACTTCTGGTAACATAGGAACAACTCTATCTACTAAATAAACAGATGTGGCTCTATTATAAGCTTCGTCATCTAAAAGGGTTCCTTCTTCTAAATAATGGGAAACGTCTGCAATGTGAATTCCTATTTCATAATTTCCATTTTCTAAAACTTGAAACGATAAAGCATCGTCAAAATCTTTTGCATCTTTTGGATCAATTGTAAACGTTAAAACATCTCTCATGTCTCTACGTTTTGCAATTTCGTCTGCAGTTATAGAAGTATCAATTTTATTTGCATAAGCGTCTACTTCTACAGGAAAATCGTAAGGTAAACCATATTCTGCCAAAATTGCATGAATTTCAGTATTGTGCTCTCCAGGTTTTCCTAAAACTTTTATTACTCGTCCAAAAGGAGAATCGGCTTTTTTAGGCCAATCTTCCATTTCTACTAAAACAACTTCTCCATTTTGTGCATCTCCTAATTTATTTTTAGGAATAAAAATATCTGTATACATTTTAGCGTTTGTAGTAGTAACAAATGCAAAGTTTTTTTGAATATCTATTACCCCTACAAATTCTGTTTTAGCTCTTTCTAAAATTTCTAAAATTTCTGCTTCAGGTTTTTTAGAACTTCTTCTATTGTAAATATAAACTCTTACTTTATCTTTATGTAAAGCATGGTTTAAGTTGGTTGTAGGAACATAAACATCGTCTTCTAATTCATCACAAACAAAATAACCAGATTTTCTGGATGTCATGTCTAGAATACCTTCATAATATTCTGCTTTGGAAATTACCTGATATTTACCTATTTCGGTTTCGTGAATTTTATCTTGTGCTTTTAAAACTTTTAAATCGCGAATTATTTCGTTTCTACTATTAGTATCTTTTAATTCTAAAGTAGCTGCAATTTGTTTATAGTTAAAAGACTTTGAAGGATCTTTTGAAAGTATTTTAAATATTTGTGCGGTAAAATCTTTTGTTTTTTTACCAAATTTTTTTGGTTGTTTACTCATGTATTATTTTATATGTGCGTAGATATTTTTACGGGAACACATGAATATGGCTTTTACGCTTTCTGTATTCATATAAAATTTATCTAAGCTATATTTCTAATTAAAGTTGAAAGTTACGAAGATTAATTAGAAATTAGAAATTAGAATTAAGAATTAAGCAAATTATAACGAAAATCAAAAAAAGAGTTTTCAACATATATTATATATAAATAAAAAAGGTTTAATTAAATTTAAAAAAAATGATTGTTATTATAGCTTGTTAATAACTGGTAAAACTTTTTATATTTTAGTATATTTTTTAACTTTGACTTAGTTATACAAAACTATTAACAATTAAAAAATGAGTTAAAGTATTGATTTTTATCTTTGGATATGCAAATAAAATCCGCACAAAAAGTTAAGCTACATTTTTAAAATTATTTTTTTGATTCAAAAACTCTTCTATAGTTCTGTATTTTAAAGCGGAATGCCTTCTTTTTCTAT